>Ga0207841_1000031_pt1 | contig 270107 bp, 257 predicted proteins | sample HigsolmetaGSP18D_FD_184846 | JGI IMG/M metagenome (GOLD analysis project Ga0207841, IMG submission 184846) | High solid enriched microbial communities from the Joint BioEnergy Institute, USA - SP1-8-D (SPAdes) | ecosystem: Engineered > Bioreactor > SSF (Solid state fermentation) > Aerobic >...
CCCCCCTTCCTTTCTCCTCTTCCTCCACCCCACTTCTTTTCTCCCTTCCCTACCCTTCCAATGTACTCCTACTCCTCCGAACAACACCCTCCAGCACCCCCCTCGCCCACCGCTCCGTCCGCTCGAACCGCGCGTTGAACATCCGCGGCAGCACCCGCGCCGCGTTTGCGTGGTTGTCGTCGAACACGGGGCCGTCCCAGCCTTTCGCGCGGCACAGGGCCACGGCCTCCTCGAGCAGCGCGGTGCCGACCCCTTTGCGCCGGTAGCGCTGCTTGACGGTCCACGCGCGGATGAGGCCTGTCGGTGCCGGTCTTGATGATTGTGGTGGTGGTGGTGGTGGTGATGTTTTTGGAGTTCGGGAGGGGCGCTTTTGTAGGTGAGATGGTTCTTTTGATTTTGATGAAGAAAGCGATTCGGAATCCGTGGACGTCGATGTAGACGTAGACGCCCGCATCACCAACGCACCGATAACCTCCTCCCCGAACTTGGTGACGAGAACCACATTCTCCTCGTCGTCCTCCTTCTTCCTCCCGCCCTCACCATTCCCCCTTCCACTTCCACGTGCCTTTTTCCCATACCCATACAACCATACCCACGTGCCCGTCCTCTCCGCAACCTCCAAGTAGCCGCCCGTCGCGGCCCTCACGACCACCAAGCCCGCCATGACGCACCCGGCCCACGTCGTCCCGACAAGCGGCAGATCGGACCGATCACGGTAGAGGAACTTCCAGACCAGGCCCAGGAGCAGGGCCAGCAGGGCCAGGGAAACCGGGTGGAAGATGACGCAGCGCGCGGCGATCTGGCGCTGCTGGGCGACGCTGTCGGCGACGAGGCGGAGGGCGGCGATGCGGTCCGGGTCGGTGAGGGCGGGCGCGGTGGTGAGGGGTGGGATGGTGTCAAGGACGGAGTGCGTTGAGTTGTTGCTTTGCTTGGCTTCTTGTTCTTCTTTTTCTTTTTCGGGCATTGAGCTGTGCTTCTTGTTTTTTGGTAGGTAGGAAGAAATCGATTGCCTGAGGCAGTGGGAGGATGGAGAGAATAGTGAATAAGTGGTTGATTCCGAAGGAGTGTGGCCGAAATGGACTGGCTGGGTAGGAGGAGGTGCGAGAAGGAAAAGAAGTATCGTATTGCCAGACAGAGGGAGGACAAGAGAAGATTCAAAAAGCCGAGCAGTGACCGGGGCTCAGACTAGGTCGAATGGATCATGGAACCTCTTCCATGGGACATTTCTAGCTCATAAACCACGGGTCACTACAGCCATCGACAGACAGCACCGTCGTCTAGACCGGTCATTGTACAGTACAGTACATGGTGTTGCACTTCAATTTCTCATTCGTATTATGAGATATCTTCTCTATCGACAGTTATACAGAAATGGAAATACAAGCAGACGTCGAATTAAAGCCGATCTTAATCGCCCACACCCACCATCGTGTCGAAATGATTTAGGAAAGTACAGGTACAGTGAAAAGAGCGAGAGCGCCCGGATGTATCCACAAAACTATCAACGGCGACCTGCTCAGGGGTATACCTCCATCTCGTAGAAGATTGCCTATTCCGTCCCTCAGATTGCGGCGACTGCTGTCTTCTGGTCGTTTATTTGGCTCCACTCTTTCCCTCCTCGGCCAGCTTCGTGTCGTCCCCGTTGACAGATTCGCCAGCAGGCGTGCCCAGCTCCTCACCGGACAGCAACTCAAGGGTCTTCCGCTTCGTCTCCGGGATCAGCAGGCTGGTGAAGCATCCGCAGAGCATGAACAGAGCGAAGATCTGCATGACGTGGTTGAGCCATGGCGTGTCGGACGAACCCTTGGGGGCGCCCCTGTGCACCAACGGGCCAAACACGCACTGGGCGATGATGGCTCCAATCTTTCCAGCAGCGGCGCTGATGCCATGGGAGGTGGAACGGTAGCGCGTTGGGAAGCACTCTCCCGGCACGATGAACGTGGTGGCGTTGGGACCGAAGTTGAAGAAGAACTGCGCGATGACGTAGAGCGCCAGGAGGCCATTGTTGGAATTCTTCAACGGGTCATAGGCGAAACCGATGACGATGAAGAGGATGGTCAACATGATGAAGCCCACCAGCTGGATCGGCTTACGGCCGAGGGTATCAACCGTAGCGACGGTAACCCAGTATCCGGGGATGGCACCGGCGCAGATCAGAATCAGGTTGCCGACGGCGGACCGGTAGAAGTATTCGTAGACGTTTTTCCCTCCAGTCCATCCGATAGCCGACAGGATGATGCTGTTGTTCAGTCCAAGGCCGTAGAACGCTGGTGAATTGGTCAGTACCGGTGGCGGCGAATTAAAGGGCCAATCTATGATTGTCACATACCTACGTCCAGGAAGAACCAAGAACCCGCAGTGCCGAGGAGGACCTTGCCATGTTTCCATTGAAGATAGTATCTCCAGAAGTCACTCCAGCTGGCTTTCTGAGTCACGAGTTCTGCGGTCTGATTCTGGAGGATCGACGCACGCTGAAGCTCGTCGGGACGACCCTCACGCTTGCCTTCGATGTAGGCTCTCACATCCTCATCAGCCTTGACGATGTCACGAGCGACATCAAAGGTGTAGCGAGGGGTTTCCGGGATTGTCAGACGGTAGTAGAGCGCGATACAAGCCGGCACCGCACCAAAGCCGATGACCACACGCCACATCTTGTCGACGGCGAGTTGACAGACACCGGAACAGTGGCCCACCGTGTCTGCGGTCTCCAGGGACTTCTTGAAGCCTGCGGTCACGATGAGGGCCACGATCGCGGCGGCCAACTGACCAAACCCCTGCATGGCAAACACAGCGGCCATCATCGCACCTCTCCACTTGGTGGTAGCAAACCTGGCTCTCCGTCAGCACGTCATGCCAAAGAGAGTGTAAGCAGAAGGGGCACATACTCCGAGGTAATGATGGAGGACAGGGGATAGTCTCCACCGATTCCAATTCCCATGACCACACGCCAGAAGATGAGGATTCCCACGATGGACATGGCACGCGAGTCCGAGGACAGGGCCTGGGCCAGAGTCGAGAAGATGATGATCATCAGTTCGATGCCGTACATGCGCTTTCGACCGATGCGATCGGCCAGCCATCCGAAGAACAGCTGGCCGATGACCGTACCACCAGAGGTCGACACCTTGATCGCGGTATCCGCGCTTGAGGGGATCTTGCCGGCGCCGCTTTTGGCGTCCTGCCAGTAGACCACACCCAACATGGCCGAGGCCAAGTTGATGGCGAAGATGTCGTAGGAGTCCGTGAAGAAGCCCACACCGGCCACCACGACCGCGCGAACGTGGTGCCAGCCGAAGCGGGCCTTGTCGATCTCCGCAAGAGCCAGACGACGGCGCTCATTGGGATCGGTGATGTGAGCGAACTGGTTATTGTAGTTCTTGAAGGCGGCATTGCCGCCCGACGTGAGGGACGCCATGGGGCGGAAGAGAGAAGGCGATGGAGACAGAGGATGTGTCCAAGTGTGATTCTTGGCTCGGTTCTCTGCCCTCCAGGGAGTGCTTCTTGCTGGTGAATGAGCAGACTTCCGGACTCTCTTAAGAGTCTTTCGGGAGGGAGATCAGCGGCAGATATAGGATGCGAAAAAAGGCACGCAGTGAAGGGCGCATGGATGACCCAGCGCGGCTGCAGCGCAAGGAGAGGGCGCGGGATGGGCCTAGGCAGAGCCTTCCATCGCAACGTGCTGGACTCGATGGCTCTCACGAACCCAGGCCGGCGCGCCCAGATCCACCAGCGGACGGGCGTGATCAAAGGACCGGCTGGCAGGACAGGATCCAGGCCCGAGGAGGCAAGCACAACCACGAGAGACACACACATGGCTTCGTGGGATACATGGTTCGTTACAGAGTCGCATCTGAGGTGCCAGTGATCAAGCTTTTCCCCAAGCGTCCAGGGCTTGACGCCAAGAACGCCTCCATCCCAAGAGATCCTGGTCTCCGAGGCCGCGAGCGCCTCGCCCCCGCCATCTCGGGGCCTTTTGTCTGGGTTGCGCTGATGGTGGGCGGCGTTGGATAAGCAGGTGTTGCGGCCGTGGAGTCAATCGCAGGGCCCGACGGCGCCGCGTGCTCGCGCGGTGCCTGGCGGTTGGTCGCCCGCGCTGGCCTGTGCCAAGAGATCCGGGGAGCTTGGCGACAGGGGCCGCCGGCGGAGGGCGCGCGGAACGCGGGCTCGAGCCTCGAATCATCCGCGCGCACACGTCCACGTGTCTGTCGCCGCACGTGTGCTCTTCCCCGGATCGAGGTGGCTTGCCGCACGGACGGCATGCGACCAGGCGTGCGACATTCTTGTCAGCAACGATTTCCGAACAGCTGCTCTTGTCATCGCTGCACCAAGACCATGATCCCGTGTGTCGGCTGTCAGTCAAGAAATAGTCAAGACCGACAAGCAAAGGCGAAGCTTTGCGTGAGTGCAGGTTTCCTCTGGGATGAAGAGAGGCCAAGAGGCCAAGAAGCAGGGCAAAGAGAGAGGATGGAATAGAGAAGGGGAACAGGGAAGGAAATCATCAGGAGCTGGAACGGGGCACCACGTGCCCGCAGTGCGCGGAAGGTGGCCCCGAAGCGTTCAACGCTTATCCCGTATGCCATCTGGCAGGTCGAGGTCCCTGCGCGGGAAGGGGCCAATCATGTCTGCACGGTGACCTCCTCCGTCGTGAAATCTCGCGGCCGGGGCCCGTACGTGCACCTGCAGGCGCCTAGCCGTGGTCCCTAGGTCAGCTTTGGAGGCCCAAGTGGGCGCGGAACAGAACACCCGGGCGGCACTGTTACTAATCTTCAGCAGCTTCTCTCCGTGGCAGTGGAGTTAGTCGTATCCAGTTAGACAGGAGGCTGGAAGGACTGTCATGTCGTATATCGAGGGATTCAGTCCATAGATAGCAAGACGGGCGAGACTGCAACCTCGGCGCAAATAACGATGCCCATGGTTGCGTAGATATTGCAGAGGAACAAAGGAGGCTTGCCAATGTCCGTGTACAGCTAGCTGTATACATAGTAGACACGTGAAACATCAGGTGGCACTTGGCTGATTAGGTACCTATCTCCCTCCTCGTTCCCTTTTGGTTACTTGGGTTTTATTCACTCCTTGAACCAGGGATACCTAATTCTCCGGGGTATGTTACGACCGAATGTACAGGAGTACAGAGCACAGCGTACAGCAGGAGCCCATGAAGATGCCACCCGAGGAGTCAGGAGGTCAGAAGACCAGAAGCCTGAGCTGGGAGATGCCGTCATTCTCAATCTGGAGCGTCGAAGACAGACACACGTGCTTGAGAGTAAATTTTGCACGGATCTATCTTAATGGGGGTCTCATCAGCCGTTATCACCGCATAGAGACATTTCTGACATTAATAACTTCAAGATGTAGAAGTCCCATTTGCTGAGGTATGTCTCCCTATAGACCTAACCCTATTCAAAGCCAGTCCTAATAACAATAAAAAAATGGGACATGGATGAAGCAGTTTTGTCTTGTGAGCAGCAATAAAAAAGAAAATCTCGATACCGCGGAGCCGGATATGATACCGTCCTTCCTATCCACCAGAGCGCGTGCGAAACCAGCCAGGCCTGTCCTAATTCCGGGCAATGATAATCGCTAGGTACTGCGTACTATGTATCTAATGTCGCATTTCTGTCTCCGTGAAGAATCGGAACAGCTGTCCCTGTCAGAAGCTCCACCTTCAAGCACTAAGTTTTGGCTTCACTCGCTTAGAGTTCGTCCGTAAGCACATTAGCATACTATGTAAGACGAAGATACGCTGGGAAATAGACAAGATATGGAGTAAGGGAGACTTTGGGTTCGGTGGCAGTGGAAGGCCACTGGCCTTGAGCTGCACTATCATTCCAAGTCCCTGGTTACTGGGCGGATCTGGAGCCAGCAAGGATCAAGATTGTGGTCCATTGAAGAGCACATGTGCAAATTGTTCTATAAACTGTCATTGTCGTTTTCTATTTCTAGTCTGTTGCTTTTTTATATCTTATCTCTATTTTCTTAAACTTCTCAGTGTTTAATAGTTTCTCTAGACAGATAAGATAATAAGATACTTTAATATACATCCCAACAACCGTAATACAATAAATACACAGGAGGAATCCTCGCTTAGAAACTGTTAAGAATTATTAGATCTGAATGCATTTCTGGAATTCAAAATAAATTTATATCCACAACTTATTATTCTGCTTTACCATCTAAATTAAAAAAAAATAAATGATTCAGGGTTCATACTCACATGCCATACATTCAACCCACTCTGTGAGGCCCAGTACAGTACTGTCCATGTACAGTACATACATCAGCTCATTTTCACCTGCCTATCAGACAAACGGTCCACGTCTCCATGAGGACGACACACCTCCTCCTCTCCCATCACCACTCGGCGGTGGAGCGTCCACGACGAAACTGTGAACCCTCGCATCATATTATGTAGGAGAAGAGCTCGACTACGGTCCGTATATCTAACGCGGGGAGGTTTCGACCAAGATGAGAAACCGGAGAACGTCTCAGAGTCCTGAGTTTCCCTTGTACAACTGCATGGAGAAACTCGCCTCGTGGATTAGGAGAGACCACCGACACAAATCAGAAAACAGCGGTATATCCAACTCAACTTCCTTTCCTACGGCCAAGCTTACGAGGAGAGGAAAAAAAAATCTCAACAATGTTATGGCAGTCGCTTTTTTGCCAGAATGACCGATCAAGTCTGACCTTTTCAATGATGTCGAAAAGCATCTAAGACACATGACCGGGTCGATGGAGAGAGAAATGGTCAAGGCAATCCTCGGGATTTTGAAACGGCAATGTATCACATGTCAGAGAAATGTCGGCCTCCGGCGGACATCATGTGTGGACGTCTGCGGTGCTACCTGAGATTTATCGTGAAACTGCAACAGTGTTACATTGGGATGAGGTATCGGGGGGCTTTCTCTGCGCTATTTTTTGACGTATGTACACAGCCGCCAGCGCTTCTTAGCCAAACATACATCTGCACTGAAAAAAAAAAGAAGGAAAGGAAAGGAAAAGAAAAGTTGAATTGATTGGCCTAGACTTGCATGACAAGAGACACTCAGAATGGGGAATTATCTCGAAGCACGTTAGCCGACAGAACTCAAAGTAGATCAAGAGGCATACGCTAAGACCCGGAAAAGATGCAAACGTGATCATCAGTGGCGGACAATCATCATTGAGGACTGCAGTAACTCCGCATAAACGGTACAACCCAAGGCAAGAGCGATAATCGAACCAGCGCAAATCGCCCATCAAGCCTCAGAAATCCTCCGGGCTCTCCAGATCCTCAAGCTTCTGACTAAGGAATCGTGCTAGAGCGCCTGACTTGGATTCAAGTGCAAGCAAGATCGCGGGGGATGAGGAAAGGTTGAGGCTCGCTAGACGTGCAAGATCGTTGCTCCGGTCAATTTCATATTGCTTTTGGAGATTGGCATCAGGATCCACGTTGGGATCGGCGCGACTCTGGGAGGGAGTCACCGCGCCTGGAGTTGGAGGTCGCTGCTGAGGCTGGGAAGGAGATGGATCTCGGTGGGCGTTACGGCTGGTTGAGGCTGAGGCTGTACCATTTGCAATGGCGTTAGGTCCAGCGGAGGCTGCTTCAGCAGTTTTGGTATCGGTCCCTTCGACTCCAGCAGCATTGCTGGCCTCAGCTTCCCGCATTTCCTCCCTGATTTCCTCGTCTGGTAACCTTGACGGACCAACCACCGCGAGTAGGACTTTGTCGGCTATCTTCGTGACAACGGCAACCTGGTTGTCGTGCTCGAAGACAATCGATCCGACGTCGCCCAGTGAACAGGACTGGGCGGTTACAAATGAGGATGGGTGGCTCGCAGGATTGACACCTGTTAAGTTACCACTCGAAAGTGTCTTCGCATAAGACGTATAGGCCGCTCCGTAGGTTGCGCTTAAGTTGCGTAATTGGCGTGTCGGTAGGGGCGAGGCGTATGCGAAAATTGCTCCATTCGTAGCAAACACCCTGCAAATCGTCATCAGTATTTTGTGACTATTGGGTTAAAGTAATCGTACAGTATAGAAGTGATCTCGGGTGGCGAGAGGTTATCCTCTAGCAGGTCGCTGAGGGCCTCCGTGTCGAGCATTCTAATATCTGGAAGCTCTGGAGTCATCGTGTCGTCCTTGCCGCCGCTAGCGTTGTCTGTGTACTGGTCTTGAGGATCAATAGATTCGGGGTACCGGCTGTCCTTACGGGGCGGACAGATGCAGTCTTCGGGGAAGAAAAAGCAGTTGTCCTTGTAGTCCTCGTCGTTGTGGTCGTACTCGATCGGCTCGTCCGAGCACTCGAGCAGGTTCTGTGCGTACTGAACGTGACCCGTTGCCCAATATGGAATAAACGTGACTTCACCGTGACTGGCAGGATGCTGGTGGAAGGAGCCAGCCTGGACTGGATACTCATACTCAGCCATATTCGCAATATGAAGATGTTCCAAATCTCAAAGCGAGAATCGTCAAATGGAAACAAAAATATCCAGGGAAAGATAGCATAAGAGATGTCAAAACTTCTTGAGCCTGGAAATTGCGCAGAGGATGGGACACAGATTATTGTCCAGTGGCACAATAGCTGCACGGGGAGACGATATCCCAGGCGGAGGTTGAATTGAAGGGGAACGTAGACGACCGACATGTGTTTCATGTTGGCTGGACCAAGGAGACGCGACAGCCGCTGCCAATGCAATCATGGTGTGTTTTAGATTGAGGGAAGGGGGTTGATGCTGGCCAGCAGGTGGGGAGGAATGCCAGATGCCAGAGCTGTGACCCAGCATCAGAGGGACAAAACGGCGGTTGAAGAGTGTGACAGCGCATAGGGACAGCAGAATGAGACGCTACCAACCTGAACGGGAGGCTCCACAGAACGGCAGACGTGGGGGGATCGACTGCAGGCTGCTCAAGCCTCGTATACCGCGTTCGCCACGGAGGGCATCGGAGACGAGGGAGAGCGCGATGCTGATGCTCGCACAGGAAGCCCGGCCTGCGGGAGCGCCGCGCTGGGCCCAAACCACGGCCCGCCGGCCGCCTCCGCCGTCCCCGCGGTGTCCAGCCGTGTTGGCCCCCGAGGGCTCGACCACACACAGCTTTCCTTCCGGCTTCTCGTGCAGCTTACTATGGCCCGCGTCTTGTCTGGACTGGTAGCACGTTGTACAGCCTGAGCTGCGTGATCTGCTGATCAGGAAAGGTTCAACAAGACGTTGAAAATCCCGCCGGCATACCCGCATTTCTCCATCGCCAGATCGGATATTTACATTACATGTGCATGGATCCCCGCTGTCCGGGCTGACATCGCCAAGCATCCGTCGCAAGGATATCCTGTTTGATTTCAAGGCCGGAGCTGTCCATCCAAAAATAAACATGCCCTCCCTGTCCTGAATACATACTTTCAACCTCTGAGTATTCGCTGCTGAGCACTGTCACGTGATGAGATAGACATGGAATTTATATATCGAACTATAAATGGATTTGAATAGATTTTTTTTTCCTTCAATGATCTCGTCCAGGAGCGATGACTAGGTACGGTGCACAGAAAAGCATGCACCCTTTCTTCTGGGTGATGGAGTTCCCGTAAAATCATAGTAACCGACCTCTAACATCAGTACTATTTGCTAAGGACGAAGAACATCAGCTTAGCACTTTGTATTGTCACTCTGGTCCAAATTCTGCCATCCGATGCTTTCTGCGACAGCCCTGACAGGTTTACTGTTCTCCGTGCAGTACCTACATTGAGCACCTACATGCATAGATTAAGCACCAAGTTCCAATGAGGCCACCTACCGCATCTTGGTCCTCAGATACTTGGAAACTTGTATCGACTGTCATTGCTGCAGGGAACCGAGATTATCGCGCATTTGCTTAGGTATCCAGGTATTTACCTACTAAGATTTGGTACTAAGCCATCTGTTAAAAAGAAGATATTCAAGTTTCGATGGACCTACGGTTCGATTTATGGAAAAACATTGAAAGGAGCCTTGCACCTAGGACACAGCACAATGGAAGCTTCAGACAAATCAACCTTGGTTGAGTTTATATCGAGCCGGTAAGCGCTCGCTACGTTCGTTCCGGATCGGAGGTATCTACGCTGCATGGCGGCTTTAACAGGGCACAGTCGTAATTAGGAATCCATCATTCTACTCCGGATGATTTCTGAGATTTTGCAGATCATGCTGGAAGGAAGGTGAAGCTGGACTTGCATTATTAATCATCGCCCTGCTGCGGTCGCAAATCTCTCCGGGATTTTCATAGTTGGAATAGCGTCATAGGTTTACACGCACCCCACTTGCGTCTCGAGAGGGGTTCTCCTCACGTTGCCTGCTTATCCATCCTTTAGAAATCTGCCCCCCTCTCCGTTCCTCCATATATGTCCCTCAGCAGCCGCATCTTTCGCTACAACTCACTTTTCCACAAGGTACCCGTACCAAGCCTTCGCGTTGCACAAGGTACGTTGCCCTAGGGATCACGCTTCCCCACACCACTGGCCACAGGAGCTCACGCGTCGACGCAGGACCGCGCAGGACACTCGCAACCATGGCTGCCGCTACAGACACTTCTAAATATAAGCTCAATCGTGCGTCTCTGGTTCCCGTCTTATCTCGGCATTGGCACACAGGTTGCACTGACGATGGCGATGGCTCGGAGCAGATACTATGATTCGGGTAAAGGACCCGAAGAGATCACGTACGTGCCCGTCGATCCCCCTGCGCTTTCACTTTCCCCGCAGTTTGCTGACGCTAGCCAGTTGAGTTCTATAAGTTCCTGGGACTCAACCAGATCAACAAACTTGACTTTCCTGAGAGCAAGTTCTCGCTCTACTTCCTCGCCTACAACGGCCCCTCTTCTCTCCAGGGCGACCGCCACTGGACAGACCGCAACGGAGTCCTCGAGCTCACTCACAACTATGGCACCGAGGATGACCCCAACTACAGCGTCGTGAACGGAAACACCGAGCCATACCGTGGCTTTGGACACATCGCCATCTCTGTCGACAACATCGAGGCGGCGTGCAAGAGGCTCGAGGATGCGGGCTACCCCTTCCAGAAGAAGCTGACAGAGGGTCGGATGAAGAATATTGCATTTGTCAAGGATCCCGATGGATACTGGGTTGAGATCATCCGCCGGCACGATGAGGATGTCGGAGCGGCAACCGATCCAGCCACCTACAGGTTGAACCATACCATGATAAGGGTCAAGTCGGCGGAGACCAGCTTGAAGTTCTACCAGGAGGTCATGGGAATGAAGTTGCTGCGGACCTGGGAAAACAAGGACGGTGGTTTCAACCTATACTTCCTCGGATACCCCGGGTCGAACCCAAGTGTCAAGGAGGATGCTAAGAATCCCGTGGCGGAATGGGAGGGTCTGTTGGAGCTGACCTGGAACTACGGCACCGAGAAGCAGGAGGGCAAGGTCTACCATGACGGAAACTCGCAGCCACAGGGATTCGGTCACATCTGTAAGTTGAAGACCGTGACGTCTTTTCCAGTTGACTGTCTTCTAACCATTGCCTTTCCTGCAGGTGTCTCCGTGGATGATATCGAGGCCGCTTGCGCTCGTTTCGAGTCGCTGAACGTGGAGTGGAAGAAGCGCCTCACCGATGGAAAGATGAAGAACATTGCTTTCATCCTGGATCCGGATGGCTACTGGATTGAAGTGATTCAGAACGAGGGAATCAAGCGAACCACCGACTGGTGACTCTGTAGATCTAGTCTGTAGGTGGTCTATAGCGCCTTCCAACCTAAATTGACTTTCGAGTAATCTGCTCTTCGGATCAAGGGGAAGAGAGTATAGGCTAGAAATCGTAAAGGGCCAATGTAATTGTCGACGCTCGATTCATGGAGAAGATTTTCGTACCGTAGCTCCTTCTCGTCCGTAAGGTTGGTAAGTCCGGCCAACGTCCATCATATCGGCTTGACGGGAGACTCTGGAGTTGGATATGATGTGGGCATGCGTTCGCTGCCGAAATGAAGCAATCGTATCCTTCCAAGGTTGGATTGATGGCTTCCAGAACTCGCTCGGAATGACTCTCTGATAGCCATCCATGGATGACGCCCTTCCACGCAAAGACTTTGCCAAAAGCCGACAGCACTGGTCTTGGCGCCGACGTAGCTCCCGTACGTGACCCGTTCCAGGGCGGGAAGCAACGCCGGCTCCCAACGCGATTCGACACAGTTTATATAAATTTTTTTTCACGATTCACGTGGCCTCCGGCGCTGGCCACACCCTTCTTGTTTAATTCCAGAGATTCAAACAGCTGGCTGGGGCTGATTATTCATCAGCTTTTGGGCCTGCTCAGGCGTGTGCCGTGGTCATAGGCGAGCAGCTTGTCGAGTGTGGGTCCTCCCCGCCAACAGCGCCTCCCCGGTCCTGTGACCTACCTAAAGCTCAAAGACCGACAAAAGCCCCGTCGAACGTGTCCTCCGCCGCTCTGCGCACCGTCGCAAGATTGATCATGTCTTCGAAATATTCGCCCCCGGATGTGGGATAACTAACAGGGTTCGCGATCTTTCCCCCTCGGCAGACTCTTTGGCGCGTCGTCTGGGCCTTCTGGGCCGCCTGGCACCATGCAGGAGGCATCAGAACAGCCGAAGAAGGCGCCTCGAAAACATGTCACGACTGCTTGTGTGCCGTGCAGGGAGAGCAAAATAAGGGTAGGCTGGACCTCAGATGGGAATGCTTCGTGCACTAACTAATTGTCTTGTGCCCAGTGTGATGGGGGCACTCCCAACTGTCAGAACTGTCAGAAGAAGAGGAAGGAATGCAGGTATCAGCATGGAGACGATAAGAGGAAGTAGGTTTTACGCTCTACTTCCCACATCTTTTCTTTTGTGGACTGGTTTGAAGTGTCGCGGCATTTGTAACAAGAAAATCTTTCTGTTTTGGATTTTGGTGTCCATGCAGGCCTGCAGACGCAGACCCGAGTGTCCTACGCTGCAGGGAACCGTTGCTGACCGTGCCCCCTTGTCAGGGTGTCCCTTCGCGCTGCGACAGAGCTGTTTTCTGCAAGAATTGACCAGCTTTGTCAGTTTATCTATGATCATGGGCTGGAACCGCCTCCCATGAAGCCCGAGGAGGAAGCTGGGATGAACAAGGTGCTGGACACCCTGCAGATTCCTCGTCGGCAATTGAGAAAGAATCCCTCCACTAGCAGCAGCGGAGTCGTCTCTTCTCAGTCTCTAGCGCATTCATTCCCTTCCTCTGTGAAGGGGTCTGATCTGACTCTAGCAGGACAGTCGCATCGAACGAGTGAGAGAGATCTCGCTCAGTCTTCTCACGGCCAGGTTGCAAGTAAATCCTCTCTTCCTTCAGTGACAGCAAACAGAGATGTCAGAAGCGCAAGTGGAATGACTTCTGGTTTTAACAGTCACTACAATTCTTCCGACTGGGACTTCACTCTGCCAAACGCAGAGAGCCTAGATACCATATACGCTAATATTGATCGTTCCAGCAGTATGTCCGCAGACAGTGGTGTTGTGAGTCCTGATGGCATGTCTTTAGGGCAGGAGATGGCGCAGCCCCCAGGAGCTCGACTGGAACAAGCCCAAGGCGACGTGGAATATGACACAGATAGTGGCGATGAAGCGGAGAAGGAGCTCATTGAACAGCTGTCATCCCGCATGGGAACTCTGAAGCTCGCTGGGGACGGCCATCTACGCTATTATGGTCCGACTTCAAATCTCAACCTGATAGATGTTTCTGCGACGGAACAGCGTCCACGCCCAGACGCGCGAACCGTCCGCCAGGACGGTCAGGACATCTTGAACCACTTACGCGTTGGACAGGCTGTGGACCCGGCCCTTGAGGACCATTTGATTGAACTCTATTTTACATGGCAGAATCCTAGTTCTTATGTAGTTGACAGGGAGATGTTTATGACTGCCAGAGCTAAGTGGAGGAACGAAATGGATGACACTCCTTTTTACTCCGAGGTTCTGGCCAACGCAATGTATGATACAGTGATTTCAAATATATTAATTGCTCTCGGCTGTATTGCTAATCGAAGCAAACAGGTGTGCACTGGGAAGTGCATTCGAAGCACGTTATCATCCTACATTTGTTACGTTCCCAAAATCGCTTGCGGAGTTCTTTGCCGACAGGGCTAAAGCTCTTCTTGAGATAGAGCTGGACTCTCCTTGTGTTGCCACTGTACAAGCGCTAGTGATTCTCAGCTGCCATGAGGCAGCCTCAAATCGCGACGCTCGTGGCTGGCTCTATAGCGGTATATATTAGAGACTCATATTACACAAGTTGATAAATTTTTTAACTGAGACTAACTGATGCCGAAGGGATGTCAATGAGACTTGCGTTTGACCTTGGCTTACAGGTCGATATGACACCGTACGTCGAGAAGGGGCACATGAGTGCTGCCGAAGCTCATGTCCGACGAGTGGCTTTCTGGGGAAGCTATGCCGCGGACCAGTGAGTGCTGCTGGTTGGTTAGAATGTCCTAGGGACATGCTAACGCAGCGTAACTCAAGTTTCTGGGGCTTCTATCTAGGCAGGCCCTTCCGTATGAATGCTGGGGATATCTCTGTCCCTAAGCCGGCATCAGACCTTGAACGAGCGAAAGAAGAAATTTGGTATCCATACGGAATGACAGACTCTAGGACAGGTGCACACCATATGGGATTGAAGAATCCAAGCGAGTTGATCAGCAGGCAGTTTGCTCTTCTTTGGGAGATGATATCTCCCTTGGGTCATATTCTGTAAGGTTTCATCTATGCGATGACCTTCACCGAAGCTAACACGTTCGATAGATATGGTTGCTCCGACATTGCCAGGCATGATTTGCAAAGATTAAACTACAAAGTCACCGAAGATCTTTTTGCTTGGAAGGCCAATCTACCTTCCAATCTTCAAGTGGATCCGGACAATGATACCGTCCCTGTCTTACCACACCTTTTAATGCTACAGTACGCCGTGCAATTTTTTTTCTTCCTTCTGTCAGGTCTGTTTGAAAATCGCGGCGCAAACTAATCGAACGACAGTATGCAATACCACCAGATTATAATCTTTGTCCATCGACCTTGGGTATCGAAGAGCTACATCCAGCCCAATAATCCACGGCAGGGCCCGGGTTATCTTCACGCCCGGAGGATGTGCATCGAGTCCGCAGCCTCCGTTGCCAAGCTCCTTCGTATCTACGAGAAACACTATACATTCCGCCGCATCAATAACCAGGTTGTTGCCATCATATTTACCGCAGCTCTCATGCTCATCTTTGTGACTATATCCACATCTTCACAGGCCCCTGGCAGGACCAGCGGCGAGAACCAGAATGCAGAAATGGTGGCACATTTAAATGTCTGCTTCCGCGCCCTGGATGAGCTGGGGCAGTCGTTTGAGAATGCAAAACGGACTCGGGATTTCCTCGTCAGCTTGCAGCGAAGGTGGCAGGCCCGCATGCGCAAGTCCGGCAATGCTGCACCGAAGCGTCTGATGAGTGCCTCGCACTCGTCAAAGTCGCAGGCGGATTCTGGTTCAGGACCAGAATCGTCGTCGAGGAAGAAGTCTCGATTGGGCTCCTCTTCAACAACAAGTAGGCAGGACGTTGCTTCTTCTTTACCTCCATCGACGACGACGATTCCCATCTCCACGGCCCCTACCACTACGGCCCCGCTGGAACCACCACAACAACGAGCTACCACACAACATCAACATCAACATTACCAGCAGCGTGGCCACCCGGAGAGTGGAGGAGCTCCAGGAGACCTGAATTGGATTCACAACAACGACCTCCGGTTTCTTTCGGAGAACCTAGGAGGTGACGGGCTGTACCAGCCAAACCCTGGGGCATACACGGATAACAGCACCATGCTGCCTAGTCTCTCTGACATCGACGCGTGGTGGGACTCGCCGAATGCCACTTCGTTCGGAAGCTGAGCTGCGTTAGTGTCGTTGTGCATGCATGCATGCATTATCTTTTCCGTTGTAACCGATAGATAGAGGCTGGGAAGGAATGGCTCTGTATTATCTTTAAATAATCTATTTAGACTTGCGTGGATTTTTACCGGGATCTGCATAGAGTTCGATTCGACCGAGAGGGAATGGGATATCAAGTCGTGGTATATGTTTGTGCCGTTTGTCGAGTGACGATACCTTGAGTTGATTACCCTATTCTATTCTACTCGATCCTAATGATATATGTCAGTTCCACACGCAAGACACAGAGAATACACATTATTCAATAATACAAATCGCCGAGGTCGCAAGTCTAGCCTGACGATGCGGTCTGCGGGCCAGCTCGGCCCGGACAAGTAGCCGACCGGAGGCTTTCCCGTCGGAGGCCCAGACGCCTCCGCATGTCTCCCGCTGGGCAGCTCCGCGCAGAAACCCCATATAAGGCCTCCTCCCCGACACTCGCGGCCTGTTCCTTTCCACCATGCTCTTTGTCTCTTCTTCTCTGTCCTCTCCGCGCTCTCTACACTTTCTAAAGAGTCCCATCTTTTCAGTGTTGACACCCTCCGACACCCATATCGCATGAACCAGGTCCAGTGACCGCCCTACCTTTCCCCGCATCTCCAGAAACTCAAGCCTAGGTCCGACAACAACAATGGCACCCATATCCCCCGCGATCAGGGTAGCCCCCTCCGCCGCCTCCAGGGCCCTCAACCTCCTCCGCACCGTGCAGTTCACCCACCCGCCCACCTGCCCCTGCCACTCCAACCCGAGCCACCACCATCACCAGCAGCAGCAGACGCTGAACCATGTCCGGCGGCACCTCGCGACCCCCGTCGACCCGTCCCGCCAGAAGGAGTACGCCTTCGAGATGGCGGCGTCGAGCATCCGGTTCGGTCCCGGCGCGACCAAGGAGGTCGGGATGGACTTGAAGAACCTGGGCGCGAAGAAGGTGTGCGTCGTGACGGATGCCAATGTGGGCAAGTTGGACGCGATGAAGCAGGTCGTGGAGGCGTTGACGAAGGAGGGAATCGAGTTCACGGTGTTTGATAAAGTGAGGGTGGAGCCGAAGGATAGTTCGTAAGTTTATGCTGTTCAAGCTCTGCTTTCGTCTGATCTGGGATAACATGAGAAAGTGAAGAAAGGGAGCTGTTAGCTGACTGCTTGTAGAGTCAAGGAAGCAATTGCATTCGCCAAGCCTTACAATCCGGATGCTTTCCTTGCTGTCGGTAGGTTCAGACATCAAGAATACTGTTTCTACACTATTTAGATTAGATCTCTGATCTCTCCCAGGCGGTGGCTCCGTCATCGACACCACGAAGCTCATGAACCTCTATACCGTCTTCCCCGAGGCTGACTTCCTCGACTTCGTCAACGCCCCTCTCGGCAAGGGTCTCCCCGTCACTAAGCCATTGAAGCCGCTGATCGCGATCCCGACCACGGCCGGCACCGGCTCCGAGACGACTGGAACTGCCATCTTCGATCTCGTGTCCAAGAAGGCCAAGACGGGCGTCGCCCACCGCAACCTGAAGCCCACCCTCGGCATCTGCGACCCCCTCAACACGCGCACCATGCCCTCCGCCGTCCACGCCTCCTCCGGTCTGGACGTGCTCTGCCACGCCCTGGAATCGTGGACCGCGATCCCCTTCAACGAGCGTGTGCCCCGTCCCACGAACCCGATCAACCGCCCCGCCTACCAGGGAGCGAACCCCATCTCCGACATCTTCTCGCTGCAGGCCCTCCGCAGCACGGTCAAGTACCTGCCCCGCGCCGTGAAAGACCCGGATGACTTCGAGGCGCAGTCGCAGATGCTCCTGGCCGCGACGCTGGCGGGCGTCGGGTTCGGCAACGCCGGCGTCCACCTCTGCCACGGCATGAGCTACCCGATCTCGGGCCAGAACCCGGGCTACAAGCACAAGGGCTACGCCGTCGACCACCCGATCATCCCGCACGGCGTCTCCGTCGCCGTCACGGCCCCCGCCGTCTTCCGCTTCACGGCCCCGTCGAACCCGGACCGCCACCTCGCCGCCGCGGAGGCCTTCGGCGTGGACGTCTCCAACGTGAAGCGCGAGAGCGCGGGCGAGGTCCTGGGCGACGCGATCGCCGAGTTCCTGATCAAGCTGGGCGACCAGCCGCGCGGCCTGAAGGCGCTGGGGTTCAAGCCGTCGGACATTGACGGGTTGGTCGAGGGCACGATCCCGCAGAAGCGGGTGCTGAATCTGGCGCCGAACCTGAGTGGGGAGCTCGATGCGGAGAGGGAGGAGCTGAGGAGGCTCTTTGAGCGGTCCATGGAGTACTAGTTTAGTCGGTTTTGACGATTTGATGAGTTATTTATGCTACGTCATCCGTCCAATTTTGCATTTGTGTATATATATAACATGCATTCCTAGGGCGAGTGCCGCGAGTTAAGAGTCATAGCTTTTGGATATATGAATCGGTCATGAAGAATTTGATCTGCAAAGAGTGTACAAGTTTCTCAAAACATCGACAATGCTATCTACCATTAGCATGCCTGCCCGCCATATGTGGGACTGGTGAGTAAGAGAGAAAACCTCTTTATGCATGTTCAAGCAAGTGACAGGGACTTGGCTTTTGCGTGTCTCGTATATCTCATGCAGTGATTATCATAAATATATCTCGACCATCTGCTGTCGATGCCATCTTGCTGTCTGTTCCTGTCCCGGCACAGTTATATATATAGCTTCAGGCATCACTTGTGGAGTCCGCTGATCAGGGATATATGATGTCTAGAGAAGTAGACGGGGCAAGACAGTTTGCAGACTGTACCATTCTTCAGGACCTACTCGACAGTTACCTATGTAATGTACCCAGATATCGTCCCTTCTGTCCGATTTGGGATGGGCTCTTTGGATGCGGGTCCGCAAGTTTTGTGTGTGTACGCGCGCCTGAATAGGTCAGTCCATTATTTATTCGGCCGATAGAAAATGGCATGCCTGGGGTAGCAACGCTGCAGACCATCTTTCATTTGTGGGGAACTCCGGGGGAACTCCGGGGGAAGGGAGCTCCAACCCCACTGTCAGAGCGTGTGGGGCCTCTTGGGTCGAGATTCCTTTAGCTCGTCCATCATGTCATCATTTATTGCCTTGTCGGAGAAAAACTTATGTATTGCCCCCTAGGACAATTTGTTTTCCGTTCCCAGGTAAACTAAATCGACCGTTGCGCGTTGGAAAAAGGGTGTAATAGTATTAGCGTTAAAGTCGGATTCCACTACGTCCAAGTCAATTGATTACAACATATGGAAGAAATCAAATGATTAGGTAGTTAGTAGATTAATTATCGTCAATCGTCGATCTCCTCGATGACGGTTAGCACGGCACCCTTGCCCTTGCTACCGTCAGGATCGTCGTCGTCGTCTTGCAGCTCATCATCGTATACGATCTCCGCTCCCAGCATCCCCATCGACGACGCGATACGGTCCAGCCAGGTGACCATCCCAGGATCTGTCGCGTCAGATGTCTTCGACGGTCCACGACCGAGATCGGAGACGACGCGGAACGGGAGACAGAACGTCCTGGGCGTGTCGTGCACGGTGGAGACGGTCCGCGGACTCGACCCGGAGCTACTTGAAGAAGACGGTGATGACATTGATGGGGAGCCGAAATCAGCAGACGGTGTAGGTGAGGGGACCTCCTCGACTACTCGCGAGGACGAGCTTGTGCCCGAGGGCTCTGGCGAGGGGACCCTGATCGTCCGGAGCAGCTGGTCGAGAACCGCGACGGCGGTGTTGGCTCCACGCAGGAGGAGAGATGGATATGTTTCGGGAAAAACTGTGGGAACCGGTCCGACGAAGTTGCTGCTAGGTCTGTATACGAACCCATGCGTCCGCTGGCTGTGTGCGGCAATGCAGGACGCCAGTTCGTCGATTAGCACGACAAGCCTGCTGCGCGTGTCGCGGATGCGTTGGACAAGAGAGATTACTTCCTCGGGAGGGGTTAACGGGGTGATGGCGCGCGCTTCGCTCAGGTACCTCGGACACTTTGCCATCTCCATAAAGACCGATTCAGATACATTGACGAAGGCAGCCCACTCGTCTGGCTTCTGCGAGTCCTCCGCCCGCGTTTTCATGGACAATTCTTGCCACTCTTCCTCGTCTAGGAAGCACGGCTTCCCCTCCAGGAACGCCGCCGCGAGCAGGAATCCTCTGCATGCAAAGTAGCATAAACGGGCAAATCCGGACGCGTAGGCCTTCACACCACGGCTAAGCATCAGACGCTTGATCCCGTCGGCATGACGGATCCAAGCGTCTTTGGTCGTCCGCGCGTACATCTCGTAGATGCTCAGCATTATGACGGTGCTGAGAATGTCATCTGACATTGCCTCGTCCGTATCCAGGGCCCGGATAACCTCCTTCAAAGCTACTCCGTACATCTGCCGACTGACCCTGAGGAAGCGCGGGTCGTTGGTCAGATTTGCCAGGTATACAGCGCTGAGGCAGCAGACGCTCGCATCTTGGTAGGGATGGGAGCCGAATCTGTGCACAATGTGCTCTGGGAAAGACAGGTCAGTTCCTGATCGAAATTTGTTCTGCAAATAGAACGTAGGAAACGCTGCGGAGACGAAGTCTGCGAACATTCGCGGCTGCTGGCTGACGAAGGCCTTGCGGACGAGGGACGGAGAGAAGCTCTCGTCGATGGAGGCTGCAGAAGCCTGGAGCTTCATCAGCGCCATTGCATTCTCCTGAATCGTTCTCGTGGCGGACGGAATGGGTGCTCGACCGCCGTCCCCGCCGCTGTCCGGATGGACGCTGGATCGCCGTGATGACTGCTGATGCCGCCGCCGCAAACCGGGACCCTCGTCCCGGAACTTCAGGTCGCGGTTATATCCTGGACAGGGGGATCCGTATCTTCGACATTGTGTGCACTCCGGACGGCGCTCGTCACACTGGTTCGCCCGCAGCCGTTCATGGGCAGTGAGTCCATGTGGTTGTAGAGCGCATCGTTGAACGGACGCGAGATTCGTCTACTGACCTTGATATGCCTCTCGCGGCAGAGGGAGCAGCCTTTGCTGTAAGGAACGCCGACCATTGCGCCGTCATTCCCAAGCCCTCTGGTCGAAGCGCGGCCTCGAGGCGGAGGAGCTAGACCCGGGCATTGACGAAGACACTTTTGCTTCCCAAGGCAAGATCGGACGAGCCACCGGTGGAAAGTCGATGCGGCATCAACCAAGTCCAACCCAAGCTGAGAAAGGAGAGACGAGACGGGGGGGTTGAATTATTATGCAGACAAGAGAGGACTGCAGGGTGATAGGAAGAACGGAGAACGGGCGGACACACGGACTATGTACCTGATCGCGGATATGAGGTGAAAATGGGATGAAGATAGTAGCAGCTGTGTCGGGGTGACCGGACCTTGCCCGTGGTGGACACCGGCGTGGGCGGGGGATGACGGGAGCGGCGAAAGCGCGCCGTGGAGACGTCCACCGACAGCTCGATGTGCGGTCTTCAGTTCATGCCGGTGCTGGAAGACCGCTGGTCCACCTAGGCGTCGGCGATAGCTAAGCAGGTTCTGAGTTACCTAACAGTTAGTATACTTGTTTTCAAGTCAGCGGCGGGCAATAGTTCAAGCGAACCTGTCAATGCCATTTAAACGCTCAGTCTTTGTTATGCCGAAGTCGCCCAACAAGCCGAAGTAGAGGTCAGCCAGTCTCAGCTATGAGAATCGAGAAGATCCCCACCCTGGATTTGTTGCGTGTAGTATGCCTGACGGCTTGAGCCTCGTACTACGACAAATAGGCATGTCGCGCTTGCATCTCACAGAAGATATCTGTGGAGGTCGCACAGAGAATTTCAGCGAATTTCAAGGCAGCCGTCTGGCCAGCGCGGGCTGGGAAACGCCGTCTCAGTCTTACAAGATGCGTCAGCAAAGATGGCTTCAAAGAGATTACCATCAAGACAAGGAGACCAGGGGTCTTGGAGGAGACGTCGGTTCTATGAAAGTCGCCCGTGCCGGATACAGCCGTCTCTAACACAACAAGGGGAAAAGGTCTTCAGCGGTCTCCAGGGAGTATGTACTGCATCCATCATCCGGGAAGAGAGAGAGCTATGTACAAAAGAGGAAAACAAAAACGAAGAGGGAGGAGGGATAACGGATCGACACGAAAGGGCCATGGAGGGCCATGGTTCAACTGGGAGAACCAGAGGGAAATGAAAATAATAATATTTTACAGCACATACCCTCATTGCTTGCACTCACAGATAAATGGCTAAGTCTTCTAACTCCAACAGCTCTGGGCCCAACATATTGGAATTTGCGAAGAAGCGAATTTCGTCCATTGTTAAAGAATGTGGTTGCAAACAAACAGGCCGCATTTGTCTAACCAGGCCTTGATCCGCAGAACCAGTGAGTGGATTTACAGATCCTGCATCCTATGCAGCATTGGTAATAATTTCCTTGAAGATTAATATTAGAAACGAGACTGTGCTGACAACCACAGGTGACACATCCGTCCCGCGTCGGAAGAAGCCAGGAAAGGACATTGGGGAGATGGCAACTGCTCGAGTGACGGGGCTGCATAAGAGCCCGCCTGCCCTGCCACTATCGCCGTACAGTCGCATCGGAAGCACGTCGGGCTGTAGCAACCCGTGTCGAGATTGCCCTCTGGCCCGTGTCTTTGCGTGTTCGCTCTGCCCCTTCCTTGATGGATATCTTTCATTTAAATCGGAGGAGACATGAGCTAGCAGCAGTGCCTGCCATGTGTCCTCTTTTCACCGCTGGGATAGTATTTTTATCTGTTATTCTTACATGTCCTGCATGCAGCAGTAATCACCATGCCTCTCCTGAACAACACGCAGCGCTACAAGGTCCTCGTCCCGGAGAAGCTCTCGCCAGATGGACTCGCTCTGCTTCGAGGCGCTCTCGAGGTCCACGAGCGCAGAGGTCTGAACGCGGAGGAGCTGCTAAGGATCATTCCCGAATATGACGCTCTGCTCGTAAGATCGGAGACAAAGGTGACGGCTACCTTGCTGCAGGCAGCGAAGAAACTCAAAGTCGTCGCGAGAGCGGGTGTCGGAGTGGACAATGTTGGTGAGTGACCATTACGAACATTGTTCGACTCCGAGGACAGTCGGATTCGTTCTAATTTGTCATTTTAGACGTTGAAGCAGCGACGAAGCTTGGAATCGTTGTGGTCAACTCCCCTTCAGGAAACATCCAGGCCGCTGCAGAGCACACGATTGCCCTGATGATGTCAATGGCAAGAAATATCCCAGACGCGTGCAGCAGCGTCAAGGGTGGAAAGTGGGAAAGGAGCAGATTCGTTGGAGTGGAGGTCAAGGGGAAAACCCTGGCAATCATTGGCTTGGGGAAAGGTGCCAAAGTATCCTCTTGTACTCAGCATTCAGAACTGATACATTTGTGACACAGTTGGCCTAACCGTCGCGAGGCTTGCGAAAGGCCTGGGCATGAGCGTGACCGCGCTTGATCCATATGCCTCTCCTGCTGTCGCTGAGTCTGCTTCGGTAACCCTCGTCTCGTCCCTAGCTGAGCTGCTTCCAACCGCAGACTTCCTCACGATCCACACCCCGTTACTCGCGTCCACCAGGGGCATGATCTCCACTGCAGAACTGGGGCAGTTGAAGGCAGGGTCGCGTATTCTCAATGTGGCACGTGGCGGAACGATCGATGAGACTGCTCTGCTGGCTGCTCTGGAATCCGGACATCTCGCTGGCGCTGCTATCGACGTCTTTACTGCTGAACCACCGGCTCCGGACTCCAGCGCGGCAAAGTTGGTCGCTCATCCACGGGTGGTGGCCACACCTCATCTGGGTGCATCGACGGTGGAAGCACAGGAAAACGTTTCCATTGATGTCTGCGAACAGGTCCTCCAGATTTTGGAAGGTGCTCTGCCTCGTAGTGCAGTGAACGCCCCGCTAATCTTGCCGGAAGAGTACAAGAAACTGCAGCCATTTGTTCACCTCGTCGAGAAGATGGGAAGTCTGTACACCCAACATTACACCTCCGCAACTGCCGGACCAATGTATAGGAGCACGTTCGATCTCATCTATCAGGGAGAAGTCGCAAGCATCAGCAACACAAGGCCGCTGCTCGCAGCTTTAATCAAGGGTCTGATGACTCCAATCAGCGGCTCTGCGGGTGTCAATATCAACATTGTCAACGCGGAACTCATAGCACGCGAACGCGGCATTGTTGTCAACGAACAGCACTCGCGTGATCCTTCAACTCACCCATATTCTTCGCTTGTGACTTTGGTTGCAAGATCACCATCGCGAGCATCCTCGTGCATAGGCGAAGACTTTAACAAGGCAGTCCCGTCCCTCCGTCAGCAACATCATCATATCATCTCGGGTACTTGCTCTGGGTCACAGCCGCTCATAACCCGCTTAGACCGCTTTCAGACCTCGTTTGTTCCCGAGGGCACACTGCTCATTTGCGACAACTATGACTCTCCCGGGAAAATCGGGTTCGTGGGGAGCATTCTGGGCAGAGAAAACGTCAACATCAATTTCATGGCAGTCGCTCCGGTGTCGAAAGAGCTCACTATTGGGGCCAATAAAGGCACTCTCGATACGCTCGCGATAAGCTCTGCAAGTGCCATTCCCGGAAAGGTTAGCAAGGAACCAGAGTCTGCCAGAGAGGCCTTGATGATCCTCGGTGTCGATAGACCCGTCGAAGGACGGGTTGCGGATGACTTGGTACAAGAAGGTGGAGTGCTGAGCGCGAGCGTTGTCACTCTTTAGTGGTGACTACCTACTTGGAGTAAACACACCGAACACTGTATGATAATCCGTCGTTTGTATTAGGTATCATGGGGGCCTGCATAGATACTGTTCAACAAAACTAGGAGATGCACTAGTATAAGGACGACGCATCTCCATGGAGGCCCACTTGCCTGGGAATGCCACCAACTGGATGTACGACTGGATCTTGTCTGTTACGACCAACGCCTGGTTTGTCACTTGAGGTCAAGATGGGATCAACCCTTCACCACGTACTGCCAGGCGAAATAGACGTGTTAGTCTTTTCATGGACACCAAGGATATCAAGAATGAGATTTATGTAGCAACAGATCCAGATGCGATTCCAAGCCAGACAAAGCCATTCAAATTTAAAGTGTTACACAAAGAAGTAAGGTAAGTCTGTATGCTTGCGCATGGTCCATACGTTACTTGATGCCGAAGGTATCTATCGACTTAGTGACTGCTTGATCTTTATGTTTCCAATCAAGACAGGTATTCAGAGTTAGGGCCTAGGGCTTTTACCCCGTGACCCCTGAAGGCAACAGATCCATCATCCATCTTTTGGCTAGCTTGCGCGCCGCCGTCGCCCCTGACAGACTCAAAAATGAGCCATGCTCGATCACAGTGCAATCATTCTCCATTAATCGTATGGATTGAGCCCACTCGTGCAAGCTGATTCTGCATACGGCATCTATTGCGTATGCGTCGATAGGAGGAATCAGGGGCATGGAGTTCTCAGTGATGATGCCCGTGCTTTAGCAGGCATTACCCCTGTGAGTCTGACGCATCACCTTCCCTGAGACAAGAAGCGGCGTCGCTAACGGCCTTGCAGAACACAAGGGCTATTATTTGGACGTTGTTAGCTTTAACATCCAACAGATGATTTTAATGGAAATTTCCTACTGGCGCGACATCTTCAGAGACTACAGTACTGCCCGCGGTCGGGGCTTGTATCGTTTTGCGTTATCAAGCAGGTCCTTTTTTTTTCCAGTCATGGAGACTTGGCTACAATTACCAACAGACGATCAAGACAAGCCTCTATCAACCACTTAGTACCTAACAGTGGGAGAAAAACGATCGGCTACCTTGTTGTATGAATCCACCAGCTGATCCTTCACGCAGTCCAAGCTACTACACAGTACTGTCGTTGTCAGGTACTGTTGTTAAACCTGCTTCGGAACCCCGTCTATTGATAACAATATTCGGAGGCTATAGAACACCTTTTTTTTGTTATAGCGCCCAGAGACAATCTCGAGGAGCTGGCACTCATTTTAATCATCAGAAAAACAGGACCTTCTAGCCGGTCGCCCACCTTTATCAACTTGTATTAATACTACGGAGACATTGTCAGAAAGCTATTCTATGGTTCAGAATGGAGTATATTAACCCGAGACAGGGTCCAATGTCCATTTTCTCCTCTTTCCAAGTCAACTCGATGTGCGTGTTGGTAAATCTCGCGACCTAGATACCTCGTATCCTGGGTTGAACATAATTATGACAGACCTTACAACTCCTTTTAATTGTGGGATTGACGCAGTCGAAATCGACTCTGAAGTATGCCTGGTGTATGTCGCTCGATATACATAACTCACGCTTATTGGCGGCCGGATACAGGGTCCAGACTCGGATTCGGCGTACGGCGATGAGCTGTATGTTCCCATCACACATTCCCATCAGCAAATCTGATATCTAATTGTCTAGGTCGGGCTATTCCGAATCGCTGAGTTCCAGTGCCCGTGACTATGAGTGGAAACACGGCCGTCGCTATCACGCCTACCAATCCGGGAGTAAGCTGGAGCCCCTGGACAGCTGGAGAGGATATCGCAGTAGGTACATTAGTACATAGCTAATGGTGGGGGCGCTGCGTCTGAGGAGGTTTTGTATAATGGCCCAATGACGAACGCGAACAGAATTGTCGTCCATGTGGCGTTCGAGGGATAGCTTCACTTCGCTCTGACTGGAAACGCCGAAGGAATGCGGATACCCAATATAGGCACTGGCACGGGCATGTGGGCAACTGAAATGGGTGCGTACCGAAGGGCATAGATGAAGTACAGTGCGGCTGATGTTATCCAGGACCCCGTTATCCGTCCGCTGAATTGGTGTGTCCGATACCATTGTCCATATGCAATCACATGGAGATTAACAGGTGACAGATTTTTGGCAATGACTGAGCCCGATCCAACCGCGGTGGTAAAGAATGATAATTAATTTAGTCACTTTCATCCAGCAACTGATATTCGCAGGACGCCTCCAAACGTGAAGTTCATTGTTGACGATGCTGAGGCTGACTGGATATCCGAGAGGCTGTATGACTACATCCACTGCCGATACATGGCCGGCGCAATCCAGATTACGATACGCATCTACGTTCCGAAGATGGCACCCTCAAACCAGGTAATAAAGTCGCGGAAATGCTCGAGCTTCTGCATGTCGCGTTGGAGAAGGTCGGGCGCATTCTCAGCCCCGGTCCGCTGCTGGAAGGTTGGGTGAGAAATGCTGGATTCGTGAACGTCAACCATCTCCTTATGAGACTCCCCGTGGGTACCTGGCCGAAAGACAAACGACTGGTAAGTTCAGTATCTAATCAGTCTCTGTCTACGCCTTTCACCGGAAGAGGAATTTCTATTTCAAGTAAGATTTTTGAAGATGGCTGGTTTCCTGGCTAACTTGGTCCTTTTTAGAAAGAAATCGGAGCCTATATGACCCTTCTGTACACAGAAAGTATCGACGCCTTCACCAACGTACCCTTTACGCAGGTATTGGGGTGGAGTAAGGAGCAGCTGGAGGCCTTCAACGACGAAGTTCGGCGAGATGCGCTGAATTGGGAAGTCCACGCCATGCACTATTAGTGGGTTTTCCAGGCCCCCTTTCTTCCAACTCGCTTGTTTATTGTCATGCTGGACTGACTATTACTGTTTCCAGTCACATCGTTTTCGCGCAGAAGCCGATGAATTGAGGAGGTCTTTTTCCATCCGGAGCACCGTGTGGTGCATTGTCCTCAAACAGAACATAGCCTGGTTCTGAGAATCTGGAATATCCTGGCTCGCTCTCTCTCTCTCTCTCTCTCTTCAACTGTCTGATATAAAACTCCGCTTCGAAGGTACGTTTATTTAGTGTTGTTCACCTGCAATATCTTTTTAGGCCATCATCATCTTCTTCATCTCAAGTCATGTCCAGAGCTGTTGCCAAGATGAATGCAGCCTGTGACAAATTGGTTTTGTCTACACTGTGAGACCCCAGCTGACTTGTATGTACAGGTGCAGTCCAGCATGCATGTAATGTACATATGTCCATGCATGCATAATCACCACAATCCTGTCACTGACTCGCCTAATGCTAAGAGATAAATAATGTCTATTTAGATAATAACTAAGACTCCATCAAACTGTAATTACCTACATAATTCTCAATCCCTCTACCGATTTTAGTGAGGCATTATTTTGACGTGGAAGCAATTCTACTATATATCTGCCTACACATGTAGCTATAGCAGGTACCTACTTGCGTAGATGGTGTCCAGTGTATCTGGGGGTGTAGTGTAGTAGTTGTCAAGTTGCCAGGTCGCAAACTTATGGTAGGAAACAGTTACAGCTATAACTTACCTATATTCACAAGATTCGGGAAGTAGCTCTCCAGGTCGATCTTCCCACACCCAGGTCAGCTCGCCAGGTCTCCAGGTCGCCGAGTTATGAAGGTTCCAACCGGTACTTATCATCCCAGCTATACTGGGAAATAGTTCCAACTGTACCTTACCTCTATAGTCTCAGGACTTGGAGAGGTAGCTCGCCAGGTCGCCTGGTTGCAGCAACCTGGCGAGGTGCGACCTGGCGACCTGGTGAGAGAGGTGCAACTAGTATGCTAGTAGTAGTACTACTAAACACTGAGTGTTACCGGATTAGGTAGCAGAATATAAATCTCGCCAGGTACAATAGGTAGGTAGCGCTATGTAATGGTAGTTCTGAATAGTATACTTAAGTATATAGAAATGACCAAAGCGCAGCTGGGGCTGCAACAGGGCGACATATCTTGGAACAAGTAGTAGTTAATCATAAACTGTGAGCCACTCTTTAGGGTACTTCTGCCACTATATATTATTACCCAAAGTGCCTACCTAGCTAGGTACAGTACAAGTACCCCAGAGAAATGGAGTACCTACAGCGTGGAGTTAGGCGGATTCAAAGCCCTACTGTGTACTAATGCAGGGACGACATCGCGTGATGCAACCTTTTTTTTCATTACATCACGCCATTCCTTAATCTCACGGTACCTTACAGATAGTAATAGACCAAGGCAAGACGGGTCAGGTCAGGTCAGGTACCTGGAGCTTGTGTGTCGCGAGCATGGGAACTCGGAAAAACTCAGGTCTACCTAGGTACCTACCCAGGTGTATATAAGGCACTGTATGTCCATATATGGAAGTTTTTAAGTCTAGCATGTACTGTACCTAAGGTCATTGGTCCCTAAAGTTGTACAGCACATACGTACAAACTTCTACCATCCGTCGCATCAGCACTATTATATCCCTACCCATATATATATATATATATATATATATATATATATATGCCGGTAGCCATGAATGAAATTCTTCGCCTGTCTCGATGTGGGTAATAATTCATTTGTTTCGGAAACATTACGATCATGCGTCCGTTCTGTCTATCGGGGGCTACCAGTACAGTACCCTTTTCTCTTTTTTTTCCTTTTTGAGACCGTCCAGGGTGCGATTAGACGTGTAAAATACCTACGTAGGTATCTAGGTAGTCTACAGATTCTCTGTTGCTTTTGTTTTGTAGGAACAAAGATCAAGTTCCTAGGTCAGTTTCTTAATTGAAACCCGGAAAAGATTATTTTTATTTGGATAAGGACTATGTGGCTATTATGTAGACAAGTAGTTTGTATTTCCACTCTTTCCCCATTTCCCAGTCTCGTTCAAAGGGCAAAACAAAGTCGGATACAGGATCCGTCGCGAACAGCTTCTTTTCGGCTCAATTTCTCCGTCAAGCGCTCTGGTCGTGATACAATCAATTAGTGGGAAACGTAATCGGGAATTTTGTGATCGTTCACTGGTCTATTCACATGTGTCAGTCGTCGGGTTCTAGATGGGTTAAATAGCTGGGGTATCCATATTCGAAGATGAAAGGAACGGAAACGAACCTTGACCTCTTCTCGAGTTGAATGACAGGCCTCCAGCTCAGCAGGTTCTCAAGGTCAGATCCGTCGTCGACTGGCAGACCCTGACCTCGCTGCCGCCCGGCGGCACGCCATCCTCCCAGATAATCTCACTGCATGTGTCGTCCGACGGGACTATCTCCACCCGGCTCCCCGAGAAGGGGTCTCCAAAGACGTCCGACAGGTCGTACCAGACCCCATTGCCCTGGAGGTTGTACGCGAAGATGGTCTGCGGCGCGCCGCTGTACAGGCCGTTCTCGACGCGCGTGATCTTGAGCGCGATCCCGCCCGAATTGGTGTCGACGCGGAAAGGCTCCGTGTAGTTGGCACTGGGAGCGATCGTGACTTGGGGTCCGATGGTCGAACCGACGGACCAGAGGTAGATGGGTGCCGTGCAGTTGTTGAAGACGATGGCGTTGCTGGCTGCGCGGGCGAGGGGGGCAAGCAGCGCTGCCGTGGCAGTCAGGGCGGTGGTGAAGCGCATGGTTGCTGCTTTGAAGGAGTTCAAAGTAATTTTTGTCGAATATTTCTCGTCCGTATGTAAGCAGATTGTCAATTGGAAGCGAGATGAGATGTCTCTGGACGAGTACAGCCCTTATATATAGCCGTACGGAGCCGCCTCTCTGTTCTCTGTCCCACTCGCGAGTACCCGTTCCAGGCCACTGTCACCGTCTGTCAGGTCGTACAGCGGATCTCATGATGACCATATGACCGCTATGCTTCTATAAAAAACTGTCCTGTGATGGCGGTCAGCGATCTCCATTCGTGTTGTGCCTAAATCCGGCAGCGCGGAGCCCCCAACTGTATGTACTTTATGCCACGCAGGATGTCCCAATGGCTCCGCATCGGAGTCGAGCCAGAAGGACGGAGTCTCCAAGCACGGATACAGAGAGCATTGGGCCTTGGACGCCTTGTCAGAGAGACAGATCCGGGGAATAGGAAATGTCGAAAATAGGCTCATGACATCATCCCCGGCTGGCGGTGAGGCCACGAGAAAAAGAAATTCAATGAACGAGGCAGCAATTGAATGGCAGCGTACAGATCCTATGACCGAGTAAGACAGGCGTCCTCTCATCAGCAGCTGGATAGGTACATACCATGGTCGATGCCAAGGAGATCTGTTGTGATGCGGTTGGCCAGGTGTCTCTCCTAAGGCCTTCCGTTCAGGCCAACAGCCGTGTTTTTTCTCCAGTCGGGTGTCTCAGGAGAGATCTCGTATTTCTGCGACAAAGACAGACCGATGTGACTTGGCCAAGGCAAACTACTGAGCAAATACCCATTATCGTTGGACTGAAGACGTCACTGCCCAAGTTGGCGAGACATCGGACGAAGCGGTGCGGCGGACGGGCTCGCGCGGTCTTGGGCTTTGCTCCAGCGCAGGCACCGAATCCTCCAGCGCCTGGCTAGCGGGCGGGTAAGCGGCCGCCGGCTCGTATGGTCTCAAACCTCTCCAATAATGACACAGCAGTTGGTCTGGCTTGGTCGACAAAAGAGGACTGTGTTGCGAGGATGGAAACTCTTTGTTCTACTCCACGCCTTTACCGTGGCATTGGGGCTCGTCGGGCAGAGATCGACATACCACGGGTACCTGATAGTGATCCGAATTGAGTGGTACGCAGCTAACACTGGCAGATGTAACACTCAACTAGCCGCTAATTGTCATTATTGTTGATCACAGAAAGGGTCAGACGGGGTTTTAATTCCTAAAATTTCTTTCTGATTCTCTTATGTATGATGCCCTTTTCCCCAACCTACCTTACCAGGTAGGTTCCACTGCGGTGCCGGGCCGAATAATATTTGCTACCTCCGCGCATTACATATGATCGTTTGAGACCACGACTCTTTTTCTCTCTTTGATAGCTTCTATGGTTCTATTTTTTCCCCCTCCGTTTTGAAACGGCATAAACTATTTGAACAAGGTCATGATGGCAGTAGCCGGAGCGACGCTAACCCTAGATCTCTGTACTCCGTATACCATGGCTGGTTGATGCCCAATGCAGAAATCCTCAGGTATATTGAGTACATCGCTCAGGATGGAGAGTATGGCATTTGGGTATATTGTTTGCTGTACCACGCAAATGCGGGATTCCTAAGAATGCCCTTGTATTATTGACTTTTCCTACAGGCATACCTACACGTTGTTTACGGGACACAAACAGGCTCTACGACATCAAGTAGCAAATTAGGCAGGTGCTGTTGGGGGCGTCATTGCCATTTCTCCTTGCTGCACGATTTCCTTCCGAGTCATTGGTTCAAACTTCCTAATTTGGAAGGATTCACCCAGCGCCATAATCAAGTACTTACCCCCCCCCTCCCCTTCGTTTGGAGCGCAAATTGCAACTAGCAACTAAAAACTTCGTGTACGTTAGCTATTCAACACTTCAATTGTTCCTTTTATTGAGCCATTCATGAACTATTCCATGAGCAGTTTGATGTAACCAATACTTCAATAGCTACCTAGTAATAGCAATACCGCTAGGTATAGGCTGCTAAGCTCTTTTAACCTCCTTTGTGATGCGGTATGCAGTTATTTCCAAATATACTACATATTTATGCAGCTAACCATTATTAAGACCAGGATTATGGGTTCCGAGAGGATATCACGTGCTCAAGTACCTCGTGTACTGTACAATTAGTACTGTACTCCATCAAGTACACAGGACGCATGCAGAAAAGCGGATGGGCAGGCACTCGTTCCCACTGCCGAGACTGAATATATGGCAAATACCACATCTTAAACGATTGTAGAGCTGGAGTTCCTTCAAGAACAGTTGTCACTGCTCCGCACTCCATCCATTTGTGGGACGCATACTGAAATTTATGTTTGACTTCTATGCGTTTACTAGAGAAATTATACTTACATCCTTGTGAGCTCTGATGTTCCGATTGGAGAACTACTTATTCGGTGCTTCCCGGCATTTGATGACAAGAGCACTGCACATTTGTTTACTCAGCAATGCCCTGTACTTCCATTCACAGTCTCTGCTGGTCATGAGATGTTGATATCAGCGACGATGGTCATGAAATCCAACTCTCTGTGTCAGTCATTTCCTGAAACCGAAATTCCTCCGGGCTGAATGTCATCAATATCAATATGCAATGTGAAATGCTGCATCTCTTCTCTCACCGAGTTGTTACCGGGATAGTTTCTTTTGCTTCTTCTGTTAATTGTCCAGCTCTTTTGGTTTTCTGACATGTATTTAGCGTGAGCAAAATTATCATCACCACCTTGATTGCCTTGGGAAAATGTCATGGATTGGTGCCCAGAGACAAGCATCCGTGTATTCCGCAGCAGTTGACCTCAGTGAGAGATATCTTTCCGAAAGCTCATCTCAAGCAAAGCAAAAAGATATATAAAAGCCCTTCAACTATCTCCCTCGAAAATTCTGACCAACAGGAGCAGCACTATCCAGGAGCCATCTGATCCAATATCCAAACAAAACCACCTACCTACCTACCTACCTATCCAAAAGCCAAACAGCCACAAAATGCGCCCCACATCCATCCTTTCCTACCTCCTCCCAGCTGCCCGGAGAACAACGTGTACAGGGAAAGGGGAATTGCAAGGACAGAGTTTAGGAGGGTGAGAGATTGGCAGTTTGTCGTTGATGAGGGTGGTGAGGATTGTGGAGACATGGCAGGAGGTGCACTGACCGGACAGAGATCTCGTTGTATACATTCTTTTTAACTCTGTTCTCTTGTATGAAAGCATCTGAAAACAATACAATCGCTCGTTTAGCAACATGAAGATAATGTCAAGAATATTTGTGCAAACTTTCCGACATTTAACATAATGCTTTTGATATAAGATAGGGGGTCTGTGATCTTTTTCATTTTAAAGAAAATGAGGAGCATCCACAGAAAAAGGGTTCGTAAAGGGAATAATGACTATGCGCATTGCACTCATTTAAGGAAAGCAATGCAATCGGGAATGTGCCCTTTACAGGCCACAATTTAATGTTAAGACATGGGCTGGACAACCTCCAGAATGAAAATGAGCCACGATAGTGATGAATCATGGAGAATTAAACAAACATATTCTTTAAAAATTCTTATCGAGATCTATTAATGCAACACCATTGTACAGTACTTAAGCTTTTGATATCTGTGAGCTGCTGCCACTGAGCCAACTCCCTGGGTTGCGCCTTTGGGGAGCTTGTCAACCTACCCCACTCGAATATGTCGGTCCGACAGAACCCAGATCTGAGAACCCAAGGATATCTGGGCAGCGGTTTATCAGGTTCCGACTATCAGCACTGCTAAATCTGGGGATAACGAACCAATAGCGTATGATTCAACAGCCCCACGTCTCTTGTAAGTACCTAGAGGATGAAAATAATGCTTTGCGTACGGCCCGCGCTCCATGGATAATAAATAAGCAGCAAAGTAGCTTGCGCGGCATTGCACTTCTAGCAACTACCTCCTTCCTGTGCCAAGCAGCTGGAATATCCGACGATCGGCACCCAGCGTGACAAGTGACAAGGTGGTTGCTGTTTCTTTGGTCAAATCCGGGGTCATCTCCGCTCTTTTTGTGGGGTCGACGTGTCGCGTCCTAAATTCTCTAGTGCTGCGCTTATTCGACCCTAACTACGAAAACCAGAGTATCATTCTTACGCATCAGGTAGGGCGATGCAATGAGCATGACTCGGAACGAGATCGATATCCCAGCTTCCTAATACATTTCACCACGGGAGTACATGTTAGCTTGGTGTTGGTCTTCCCGAGCCGTTTGGAGCTAATCTGTGTTTCGTCAACATGGATCGAGCACGCAATTGTAGCTATCATTTGGCAATACACAACCAACCGCCAAGGCGCTTTGAGCAGGGATTCATCGAACTCCGTCGCAATGCAACGGTCTGTGACGCGCACACGCCCCCTCTTAGGATCTTTTCTCTTGTTGTGAGAGGCTGGTTGGTTGGCCTGGACAGCTCTCAAGGTGCCGCGGGCCGGGAACAGACGCCACGGGGCGTGGTCAAGCAACGCCCAGGTACGACAGATAGAAAACGCGGCTGCTATTCTTTGCAGATGGAGAGGGGCAGTGGACTGAGCTTTCACGTTTCGAATATCTTTCGCTTGGCCTTTAGCTGCCCGAGGTGACATTTAACCATGCTACTCCCTGGCGATGGAAGTCAACTATAACCTCTCTACCTCGGACTGATAATGTTCTTATTATCCGGGGCATTCGACTGTTCTGGTCTCGAATTCTAGTCGTTTGAATTCGGCTTGTCATTTCACTCTCTCGAGAGACCAGCCACGCAGTCTCGAAGGCAAAGCTCGATACGCCCCTCCGGTACTTTGATTGACGAGACTGGAATTGATGGGATTAATGTGCTGAGACTCTTTCAGGAGGGCGGATTGATATTCCATCTCTAATAATCAACCTCTGCGGTATCTGGAGATCTTAGGTCACTGCGGGAAAGATGGGTCGAACTCTCGGTCTCTTCAGGGCCGTCTACCTTGTCGCCATCAGCTGCATGGGCTCATTTGCTTTCGCCTATGACACTGGAGTAATTAGTACGTCAAGTTTGATTAATTTTGGATTGAATGTCCACAATACAGCATTGATGCTGACTTCTTCCAGGCGGTGTTCTCACCTTCGCATCATTCCAAAAGGACTTTGGCTACACTCAGGCCCAGAAGACTACTGTCAACTCAAACTCCGTTTCTATTCTCCAAGGTGGCGCATTCTTCGGCTGTTTCTTGATTTGGCCCCTCACATCCTGGCTTGGCCGACGGGCGGCACTCATTATTAGTTCCCTCGTCTTCACGGTTGGCACAATCCTGCAGGTGATCAACAGCCACGAAATTGGAACGTTCTATGCAGGGAGAATTGTCGCTGGGGTTGGGATTGGAGCAGCGACTGTTTTGATACCCATCTACTCGGCGGAAATGAGTCCTAAGGAGATCCGTGGTAGGCTGGGTGCTTGTTTCCAGCTTTTCTTTGCAACAGGTGTTATGCTGGCCTACTGGGTGACATATGCTGTGTCACTCCATCAGCCATCCGTAACGAAGCAATGGCAGATTCCACTGGGCCTTCAACTACTGCCCTCCAGTTTGCTTCTCATTGGCATGTGCACAGTCAAGGAGAGCGCACGTTGGCTCGCGACGAAAGGGAAAATTGAGCAGGCAAGAAACGCCCTGAAATGGGTTCGGGGAGGTGATGAAACAGAAGAGTTGCAGCAAGAATTCGACGGAATCCTGGCCGGTATCGAGGAGGAAGCACGTGTCAAGGAGAACTTCACGCTGAAAGAGCTTCTCCTCCCAGCCAACCGCTACCGCATCTTCATTGCAATCACCATTCAATTATGCGCACAACTCACTGGGAACACATCCCTCGCATATTATGCAAATCAGATCTTCGCGACTGTTGGGGCCGGGGACTCCAGCAAGCTCGTGACCGGCTTTTTCGGCGTCATCAAGGTGATCGGGGTCTTGACCTTCCAACTCTTCGTTCTTGACCGCGTCGGCCGTCGCACACCTTTCATGGTTGGCGCGTTCTTTATGGGCTCTTTTATGCTCATCATATCCCTTATTACAGCCACTCACCCGCCCAGCGCCCAGCAGCACGGCACATCCAGGGCTGGAATTGCAGCGATCATTATGGTGTATGCAGAAGCATTCAGCTTCAACATGTCATGGGGTCCGCTTCCCTGGTTATATTTGGGCGAGATATTCTCAAGCAGGACGCGCGATATCGGTGTTGCCATTGGTGCAGCTTCGCAGTGGTTGTTCAACTTCGTCATGTCCCAGATAACGCCACACGCGATCGCCAACATCGGATGGAGGACTTTCCTCATGTTTGCCATCTTCAACTATGCTATCATCGTGTATTCATGGCTGTTCCTGAGAGAAGTGCGTTTTCTGGTCTTCACCGTCTTCAATAACGTCGTTCAAGCTAACTTTGTTGCGTGCCTAGACTTCAGGTCATTCCCTCGAAGAGATGCAAGGCATCTTCGGAAAGAAGTCAGCTCAAGGCAAACCTCTGGAGGAAGGAAACGCTGAGCGCCAGGGAGCATCCGCAAAGGATTGAGTCACGGGGCAAGAAGTGAGACATCGCAGTGAGGTGGGAGCTGCAATCGCTCTCAGAAGGATTAATCTGCTATCTATCTATTTGGTCCGGTCAAGTTGGTGATCGGACCACCGAACGAGGTGGAATCTTACTGTGAAGCCTGAACAGATGGATACCCAGATTATGCCTGCGATCGGTTGTCCTGTACATAGGTACTGTACATACATTTGCTGATTGCATCACGATGGGATGAAATCCTTGAATTCAGTTGAATCAAAGTCCCCACTTAGTTGGCGCGAAATCCCTTTTTCCAGGATCCGGCAGATGATGTACTTGGCGGAGCCGAGAAATAGTAGTACTGGTCTGACGTTGTAAATTCGACCGACTAGGAAGCAATTGTCCTATCAGTGGGAAATTGATAGCATGTACCCGTGCCTACACGTGTCATCGTTCGTAGTTAGTATAATATCGCTACTTGCCGTAAAACTGATCCAGCGGCGCATGAAAGCAATCTGCTTAAGCAGGGGAGTAGCGAGCAGGGACGGATGATCGACAGGAGCAAGTCTTGCCTGAAGAGTATGTCAATAGTACCATGGTAGGCACTTGGAAGGCAGGCATCTTTGCGGGATCTCGCTTAACAATAATTAACTATAGCACAGACGGTGGATACGCATGAAGCATGAAATAAAGTTCTGACGGAGCAAAATTAAATAATAAAGGGAGCCGCTAGCCGCACACGTGATTGGCGGGAGCAGGTGATGAACAATATGGCGTGTCGATGCGCAGCAGTCATGACTCAGGAGGGCGGGCGCTACAGCCGCAACAGGCTATGGGTTCATGTTCGGCGGCGGGCTTACGTTCTTCCGGACGGAGCCCCGCCGCCCTCCCATTCGCCGCCCTGCGATTCGTCGGTGGCGGGGAGGGGCGGGACGCTGGATGTGCCGATGCGGGCGCGGGTTGTGGTGGCCGCAAGCGTCAAGACGCAGCGCCCTCACCGCCTTTTCCAGCACGCCGGGCCCGAGCGCGCTGCCCGTGATTCGGCAGACGTGGCTCCTCCTCGCTTAAGGCCGGGTGGGGGGTGTCGCACTTACCCCGACCGTAACCACGCTGCTGGGATCCCTGTCTGCGACATGCATCAGCATCCGATTCCTGAAGAAACAGTGACAATAATTGAGTCCCTGCAACATCCTGCGCGCTCTGGCTATATCCCAGCATCTATTCTGCTGTTAGAAAACAATCATGTCGCATGCTGGAAGCTCGCGCCATGAACCAATTGAAGTTGATCAGTCTGTCAGTACCTCCTCACGCGGTTCCCGACCCTGTACCAGTTTTTGGGCTCAATGCTGACCTTGCCAAGTCCAATGCATCCAACCTTTGGGATAATAACGATGACATGTATGACGGATACCCGACAGAGCAGCAGTCGATAAGATAATAGTCTTGACTGACTTTTTCCCCCAAGGTCCGTCTACACTGCCTCCTTGACCTCCAGCGTGGTTGACTACAAATGGAACCACGGCCGCCGCTTTCACAGCTATCATTCCGGAAGTAAGTTATCTGAGCACGGAACCTCACAGATTCGTCGTATCTGAACTGGAGCCTTTTTCTCCCTAGTATATAACTTTCCCAACGATGAACGGGAACAGGAACGCCTGGATATGTTTCACCACGTTATTCTCGATGTATGCGGAGGGAGACATTTTCTAGCGCCAATCGAGCCTCACGGTATGCGGATATTAGATATTGGCACAGGAACCGGTCTTTGGGCAATAGAAATGGGTGCGAATCCCTCCTCCTGCGGAGCATTACTGTTTGACTGACCGCTGGAGAAGGAGATCTATATCCAACTGCGGAGGTATGAAAGCGAAAAACAAAAAGGGCACTCTTTCGGACCGGCTCTAAAAAACCAGGTAGATCCATGGCAATGACCTCAGTCCGATTCAACCCAACCAGTAATAGCACGGATTGGACCATCGACAGAAGAGCTTTCATATCCCTAACAGCCTTTCAGGTGTCCCCCAAACGTGAGCTTCACCGTTGATGACGTGGAAGAAGAGTGGGCCGAAACCAGACCCTACGATTACATCCACTGTCGGTACATGGCCGGCGCAATCAGGGATTGGCCACGGCTAATACGGCAATGCTTCGAGTATGGTCTTCTCGTGTCCTGTCTGGTTGTTCGGAATCTTAACTCGGTGGTGTCCAGGAACCTGAAACCGGGAGGATGGGTCGAATTTCAAGACGTCGATACGAGACTGTATTCCGAGGATAATACCATTGGACCTGACAACAAGGTTCGCGAAATGCTTGATCTTCTTCGACATGCCTGTGACAGAGTCGGTCGAACACTCGATCCTGGTCCTCAACTAGAAGGCTGGGTCAGAGACGCTGGATTCCAGAACGTCCGCCATCGACGTTTTCCTCTTCCCATCGGCACTTGGCCTAAGGACCGGCGTATGGTGAGTAGTGCATACATAATCCGATCGGCATTCTCTCGGAGCACGTTGTCTGATCATGTGTATTGCGAGTTAGAAACGAATAGGTGCCATGATGGCCCTGCAGCATCTCGATGGAGTGGAAGCCTTCACAATGGAACCCTTCACCGAGATTTTAGGGTGGTCAAGAGAAGAGGTGAAATCATTTAACGCAAAGGTGCGGCAGGACGTGCAAAAGAAGGGCTGCCATATGATCCATGACTTGTACGGAGAATTCCCCCCTTCCCTCACGTGCGCGATGCGATGAACTAACAAAATCCAAGCCATGTCGTATACGCCCAGAAACCAGCGCCTCCCGAGGCAGGGTAATTCCTTCCTTGGGGAAAAAAAATCGAACGCTTGATCTCCTGGGGCTCCAAAGTTCCATACTGTCATTTTTATTTGCATCTGCATTTGCATTTAACGGGAGGGTTTCCAGCATCATTTGGGGCAGCTCGGGGCTAGGCACTGTATATACATGCATGCATACATATGACGACGATACCTCCGGAGCATTTTCGATTTCGGTACTTGGGGCGGGTTACGAGTGACCTCCATGCAGGACTGGATCGGTCATTCTCATTCGGGGTTCGGGGATACTGGCATAGAACTCATATATAGAGAGAGCAACGACATTGCAATAGCAATGATAGTCATATTATTAATTGAACAACCAAAAAGGAAAGGCTTGTGAACATCTTCTGTTCCTTCGTTCATGGATGTGACCCACAGGTTTAGCTCAGATATAACACAGACTAGTTCTGCAGCTTGTTGCAACTGGTGATCGCCTATCTGGCGTAGTTCTATGCGGGCCTAGACTCAGCGTGAACTGACCTCTGTCCATAACTAAGCGTTGTGCTGTCCAGGCGTTTTTTATTTTGTGTCGAGATCCGTACGGAGTACCTGTGCCGTACTGTACTGAACATGGACAGTTTGCTGTATCTAGAAACATATATAGATAGGGAAGCAGAAAGAGAGATTCTCTCTCCGTTCCGATTCTTCACTACTTGATACCTAGGTAGGAATAGAATAAATAACGAACAGACCCGGAACCGGTGATCTAGAGTCTGTTCTGTACTAGTACGTACGGGGTACATACATCTATCTGTATGCTAGGCTAAGCACTACACCCCTGCCAAAGCGTCTCGGAAAAGGAAAAGTTCCCTGATAGTTACTCCATTATTAGTGCTCGGACGGACACATCTACTGTGTACTCCGTAAATAATGTCTCGTACCCACTTAACTACCGGCCGGTACTTCCACTTGAGGCTCCCTCCGCCTCCGCAGATTGCCGACCGTCTCCATACTCCATGATAATCCAAGACATGCGGAGGGGGGCCGGGTAAGCCCCACTTTACTTTGTTCTGGAATGGTCACTGCCTCACCTACGATCGGATATCGGATGGTCCCGCTTTGCTCTTCTTGCTATCCACGGAGTACTTACGTAGGTGGGCTCCATGGTACTGCGTGTACGAGGAACCGTGGGTCCTGGTTTTGTATAAGTGATCTACTACTCCTAGCTAAGATGTTTTGATTTTTTTTCTTTCCCTTACATGTGCAGTCGGATTAAGATACAATTGAAATAAAAATAAGTTAAATAAAAAAAGATCTTTGAAGCAGGGTCTCCCGTGATTATGGGCGTTCTAGCTGTTCTGGTACTATGTACGGTGCATGTAGGTGCATACTAGTACCTGTATGAACTAATGGATTAAGCAATGGATTTCCTTTTTTAAAAAGAAGTCTTGAAATAGAGCGCCTACTTGATTCTTGATTTGATTCATCGATGTATTGGACAGAGTTGCTATTACCATACAATTTTGAGATTAGGCATACAAGATAACCTGCTGCGATGAGATGTCGTTAGGCATGCGAGGACTGCAAGTGCAACGGTTTTCGTCTTAGATATGCTTCTCTTCGCGATGCTGCCTCGGTCTTGGATTGGACTGGACCCGACTATGCTGCTTCGAGCTTGTACGATTGTCAGTAGGTAGATGGTTTTTTTTCAGGTGACTGTCCACGAGACTCATTTTATTACCTAAGTACCTATTGATTTCTTTTTTTCGGCAATGTTTCATCGAAACGCGGGGAAGCAGTGTGTAACCGACATGCGGGGTGTTTTACGATCCTGCCCGCGCGGAGAGATAAGGCGATTATTCTAATTCGTCGTGCGCTCTGGCTGCGACACATGGAGGAAAGGAATAATATCCGAGCAATACGGGCGAATTGGCGTTCTTCCGGAGATGTCATGCGGACTCGTGGCTAGATTTGTGATGCAGCGTGTCGTGTCGTGTATTTAGACCTACCATGTCGTCCACGGAGGGAGGTGGACAAAGACCAGCGAAATACTCTATTTCTACTAGATAGGTAATCTACTGAGGATACATAGGAAAAAAAATGGCCTCGGAACCTTTGTTTGAAATCCCCAAGACGCAGACGGCTGCTATCGTCCGTGAGCTCGGCGGGAAAGTCGAGTTTGTAGATGATTATCCTGTTCCCACTCCGGGCCCGAACGAGGTTCTAGCAAAGGTATTATATACTGGAGTCTGTCAGAGCGGTGAGTATGACGGCACCTAGAATCAAGCATAGCTATCTATTCGCGGACATATCCGAAAGGGCACTCCTAGGGCATATTATCTAACACATGGGTCAAACACCCAGATCTCCACACGAAGAACGGAACGGCCGCTGGAGCAGACGGAAATCCCATCACCAAGATCAAACTGCCCCACGTCGGTGGCCACGAGGGCGTCGGGCGTATCGTCGCGTTGGGTCCCGGATGCAGCGAGGATCTACGCATCGGCGGCCTCGTTGGCATCCGGTTCGCGAGTCGCGTGTGCAGACGATGCGAATTCTGCCTGGCTGGGACAGAGCAGTACTGCGTCAAGAGCACAAACCATCTGCACCATGAGGATGGGAGTTTTCAGGAGTACATCGCCCTCGATGCGGGATACTTGACGATCCTTCCGGATGACGCGGATCCCAAGGTTATCGGGCCGGTGCTGTGCGCGGGGGTGACTGCATACAAGGTGAGATGGGTCTTGTGGTCCATTTGGATATCTATTTACAGGGGTTAGGGGGTCCTGAATACCGATGTCAGAGCGGGAAATTGGCTGGTGGTGGTGGGTGCAGGTGGCGGCCTTGGACATTTAGCTGGTGAGTTCAACGAGACTGGAGTATCATGAACATGGCTGATAGGGCCCGGTACAGTGCAATATGCCAGGGCACAAGGAGCCTTTGTGATCGGGATCGACAAGGGCACAGAGAAACGAGACTTCGTCTTGTCCCTAGGGGCTAATGAATTCATCGACTTCAGCCAGACAGACGATATCGCGGCACGGGTCCGAGAAATCACAGATGGAGGAGCTCACGCTGTTGTTGTGGCCGCCGGAAACGGAAAGGCATTTACCCATGCCTGCGACATGCTCCGCGTCGGTGGCACACTGAGCTGCGTCGGGATCCCTCCAGGACGCCCTTTCATCGAGACGCCGATTTCCACCATCGTGATCAAGGGCCTCAAAATCACGGGAAGCCTGATCGGTTCGCTGAAGGAGTGTATGGAAGCAGTTGAACTGGTGCGACGTGGAGTCGTGAAGCCACACGTCATTGTCCGGCCTTTCAGGGAGTTGCCACTTGCATACGAGCAGATGGAGAAGGGAGATATCGCTGGAAGGATTGTGCTTCAAGTATCCAGTTAGGCCATCATTGATGGTCTCTGTTAATACGTACACCTCCACTCGTCATGGACATCCCGGGTCGTCTAAGAGCAGATATTGAATAAGAGGTATATACTAGGAAGAAGTCAGCGACCTGTCCAGGAAATCCCGCTACTGCTTTCTGTATTAAAATTCTACAGCTGCTCTATTCACCTAACAAATGCATCACTCTCGTAAATGGCTTCCTCGAATGTTGTGGACGTTCTCAGATATCCAAGGATAACTCCCGACTGTAGCCATGTTCGCCAACGACTTTCATCTCTTGCCTCGAGTTGTTTCAAGGACAATGGAAAAGCTTTCGACAGACATTGATGACGTAATGGGATTGACAGAGGGTCAAATATATTCAAAAGAAGATGATATCTTTCCAAACAGAAGCTCTCTTCCAGATAAGGACGCTGTTGGCCCAGATGGATGACGCTTTCAGAGATCGGTCTTTACCCGGAGCGGGGATTCTTCATGATCTAAGAAGCGATGCTGCAGGTCAGGAATCAAAGAGTGCGACAAGGGAGATGAAGACTCATTCGGGTGAGTAGAATGTGTAGACTCGACCGAGCGGCAGCTGCATGGCGCAACCCGTCAACTTGTACGCGCTGCCAACCAAGCGATGTCGTCGAAGGAGTGGAACTGGTCGGTCAGCTTGGAATAGCTGTGGCTACAATAGTGCGGTCCTGTCCATATGTCACCCATGTTAGCCTGCTTATTTCATCCAGATGCTCGTAGACATGAGTATTTCTCGCGTCAACTCACCAAGAAGACAAGGAACATGGCAAGATAGGACGTGTTCGATCTCGAAAATATTAAAGTAGTGATGGGGACCAATAGGTCTTCTCACTCCAGGCACGAGACGTTATAGACACCCTATACCTCATCTGCGTTTAGCAATATATGCCTATTGTCCCCGCTCTCCTGGAGCATTCCGCCTGGGCTGATGAGACAGCTCCTGCAGAGACAGCATAGTCCTCTTCAAGGCATCACCCGACCATCATGCTCCACACATGGACCATGCAACTGTTCAGCTATGAGCTTCTATACATCTGATAAATGCTCTGCCTGTCATGGACTCGGGACTGCAGGATCGTCCGGGACCAATCGGGCGCTTCGGGCATCGGACCCTAGAACCCCCATTGTTTTTCGGACATCATCATCCCTGACCCCGAGCCCGAGACGAGTGGCATTGTTGCTATTTGAACAAGTAAAGGACAGCGGATAGGTCCGCAGTGGATGACTTGGAAGATAAAGGCGCTGTAGAGAGTATGCTTGGGAACATTTAAGGAGATCGATTGTGGAGGAATGATCAACGGAAACGATCAGGATCTGCTACCAAGTAAGGAGTATAGATAATAGGTCTAGATTTCTAAATAATATGATAAGTATGTATAATGGCAAGAGCACTAATGAGAGTTAAAATCGGTCTTTCTTAGTGACTATCGTGTGGAATAGTTTCGTGTAGTGAAACTGTTTCTGGTCACCACAACTTTATTCCGCGCGCGGCTTTTGGTCTAAGAACCGTTACTATAACTGTAACAATGGTTCGAAAAGAAAGAGAGAGAGAGAGAACGCTTGTGTTTTACTACGGTGATCGTCTGGCTGCTTACCTAGGGAGTCACTGCTTGCATATGAAGAATTGGAGAACGGAAATCATACGTCAGGTATCCATTATGGAGAGTCCCGATTAGTTTAATCCATTAATCCATGTAAGTTTCATATCTTCGTGCATGGCGTATTCGGAATCTGCTGCCATCTACTGTCCTCAGCTGGGAGAACTCGTCGGATAAAATCAAGCCAGACTCAGGAAGCAAGGATCTCATCAAGCGTTCGATTTTTATCCAATTTGCGTTCCTTGGCTTGATGCAACTTAAGCTGCACAAGCGTGTCCAACTCCCTCTGTCCTTCCACGCTTAGTAGCTTCAAGCGTTCATCAACGCTTGTGAAACATCCAAAATACTTCTCATCAATGAACCGCCAGTAAGTGGCAAGAAACCCCAACTGGACCTTGCGGCAAGACAGAACCAGAAGAGTCCACTATCCATGGACTCTGCCATATGTTCAGACAGATGTTCTGATCCAAGAAATAACGTTCCTTGACTTATCATCTCATCCTCACACTGTTATAATAGCTCCATGAAGAGATCGTACCGAGGATGATATTGAGCTAGGAAGTCATCAAGACCACCTTCCCGATCATCCGGGCGTGCTAACAAGAACCATCTCGGAGGACAATGTGCGAACTCAGCCGGGGCCGGATAACAAAACTCCCAATTAATGACTGCGCGGATGTTGAGATCGGCGCCCACGATCACATTTGAAGGACGGAAGTCATCGCAGTAAAGTGGGAAGGACCCATTGCTGTATATCGAGGAGAATTTCTGTGCAATTTTGAGAAACAGAGCTCGGGCTATAAACCTCTTTCTGCAGTCTGCTTCATCAATGATTGCATCGTTGCGTTGGGTTTTGAGATGTCGCATGTGTTCCTCCGCGAGCGCAACAAAATAGTCAGAAGCAGTCGAAAAGGAATGTTGAGGGAGATCCTTGGGGGGGGGGTAGTTCCCAAGACTGACCAATTCATTCATGTTCCAAGTCACAGCCCGACGATCGCTGACGGACCAGGCCCCTGATTCATGTAGACTGACGCTCCCAATGCGTGGAAACTTGCATTGGTATAACGCTAGTATAATTCGCGCCATTTCATGGTAGGCCTTTCTGAGTGTTGAGGTGCCAACGTTAGGATCCAGAATGGTCAATCGCGTGCTCTCTGATGGATTTTTCAAATAGCCTGATAGCGTCTTTCCCTCGACAAATTCCATGACCATGTACGGCCCAACCGCACATGTGCCACTTCCTAGCACTTTTTAGAACGGGAATAGACGTATGACTGGCAACATATTTCATAACCGCAATCTCGCTATCAGTATTTTCCTTGCGGAAAATGACTGCCCAGGGCAGGAAGACGAACTACGACATCGGACCTCTTTTCAAAATTTACTCCGTAACAGCGATTAAAGGCGCCTTGTGCGTGATATGTGGCTTCGATTGGAACTTCACCGCAATGTGTAAATGCGAGTTTTGCTGCTAGTTGATCCGGGGCATTCTTTTCCAAATTTCGTGTCCATACCACGAACAGGATTTCGCTTTGCTTGCACGCCTCACTATCACAATCCATGGTTGCTTCTATCGTCATCGGATATATTGAGGCAAATCGAGTTGTGGTATAATTGAACAAAGCATGACATTAATCGATGTGCCTCAAGTTGTTTTGGGGACTCAGGGCCATTATCCTATCGCGCCGTTTGGGGTTCGAGAGGCGGTGAACCGGCGCCTGAGACTCTGACTTCATTGGCCTGTCTCCATACTTCTATTTTGTATGTCAAAGGAGCCATGCTGCCACAAATAGGTATTAGAATTACATAAAGAATAAAGGGAGAGATGGGACTTTCAACTGTCTCAGTCTGACACTTAGTCTCATTTCTATATAGTAGGTAGTCTGATAAGGTGGTTACAATGCTTGATAAAGTACAGTCTCGTTGGAGGCTATAACGTTGGTGCTCTAGGTTTCCGGCTGTACAGGTTCGACATATGCTATTCTTCATCCTTCAAAAGTTCTTACATCAGGAAAGCATTGGTCTTTGAAGCAATGCCCTGTCGTTCCATCTTAAACATACCGGACGGTTGTAGGTGTCTGGCCATGATTCGAAGAATCAGCTATGGACATCATTTTGCTATCAACAGGTACCTGCCATGTAACATTCGACAAGCTCTTCTCTAGACTAGCCGCTTTGCCCGTCGCTGTCGTACGTATTAGTTGTCTGATCTAGACCAAATTGTTGAATGTCACTGCTGCACCTATCTGCCCCTGTAGAAAATGTCAGAGCTAGAAAATGATCCATAGCATGATAAGAGTGAGAGAGAACTCAGCACACCATCCCAAGGCACAGGTACCAAAACAACCAAACAAAAGAAATTCATTTCCAAAGGAATCCAGAAACTGACCGAATACTGGCAAACTAGTCTGCACATTTCAGATTCAATGATAGATATGATGTCTGCGGATAAGAGCTTGGCAGGCACCCAAGAATAAATAGATCAAGAACGCTGATAGGTCCAGCTGCTGACTAGTCAACAAACCAACCAATCAACAACGTCACCCGTCACACCAAAGATCGAATCAAGTCAGGCTTCATCGCGTTGAGCTGCCTTGCAACCCATGCCCCGCGGAGGCCAACGAGCTTAATGAAACCAACAACCCCACCTCAGTCATCCATCCATATATATAAGGAATTCTACACCCCATTGAGCGCGCAGGCAGGTCAGATCACACGGAATTCCACCAACTACTGCCACTGTCGACGACATGGCTACCACGAGCGAGAACGCGAGGCCGCTTGCTGCGGCGTTGACAGATGTAAGTACCCCCCCCCTGCACGGTACAGTACCAACATTATATAATCCATACTCTACTACGCATGCGTGCATGCCTTTATCTAGAGCTATTACTTGGTTTGATTGGAATTGAATGGATTGCGTCCTTGCTGGATTCTCATGCTGGTCCTTGGCAACATTAGTTGACTTTTGTTTCATTTATTGAAGCCCCTGCTCGCAGTTGAGTTGGAAAATGTCCCATTACGTTTACCTTTATACAATTTGGACATATATAGAAAAAACATGAAAACGCATCCCCCCCCAACAAGGAAACATAACTCATTACTACCTAATATGAGAATCGAACACTAACAATGGATACATACAGCCCTCCCTCCTCGCCGCCCACGAATCCTCCCCCGCCGCCATCTTCCCCTCCTTCACAGCCGACACCGCCTTCTCCCTCGGCCTCGCCCTCCGCGCCCGCATCCTCTCCCTGCCCCCCTCCCAGCGCAAGCCGGCCCTGATCTCCATCGCCCTCGCCACGGGGGGCCCGCAGCCGCCGCACGTTGTCTTCCAATGCGCCACGGAGCCCGGCACCACGCCGGACAACGAGGTCTGGGTGCGGCGCAAGCGCAACACGGTGCTGCGCTTCGGAGCGTCGAGCTGGTTGATGCGGTGCAAGATGCTTGCTGCGACGGCTGCGGCGGCGGATGTGGAGGCGGCGTTTGTGAAGAAGTATGCGCTGCCGAGCTCGAATGGGGGGAGCGTTGCGGATGATTATGCAATTCATGGTGGTGGGTTTCCCGTCCGGGTCCAGGGTGTAGAGGGAGTTGTTGGGGTTATTGTGGTGAGCGGATTGAAGCAGGAGGATGATCATCAGGTCATTGTGGAGGTTGTCAAGGACTTTATAGAGCAGGGTGGGAAGTGACGGGGCGTATCATATTATGAGCTTGGGCAGGGCTGGCACTGCAAGCGCAGGCGTACACGATGGCAGCAAGAGAGCATCGACACCGAACCACAGTTTGAATACAGTACGGAGTTAACGGGGTCGTTCGTCAAAAGAATGTTACTCAAAGATAGACATGTTGAAATCAGTCAAGGTATCATATCATTGTTTCCTTGTTATTCCCGACATTTGCTAAAAACAGCCCATTGCTAGTGAATACAAAATAGGAAATCGTGCAAAAAACTAATCTCAAAACTCCATAATGCCCTCTAATTAATAATCCTACAGTTCGTCATGCCTGCTGGGTTCCTCATCATCCACCGGTCCAGAGCCATAGAGCTTGCTGGTAATGGGGTAGGCGACGTTGGAGAGCTTCTCCCGCTGCTCCTCGAAGTCCTCGGTGGTGGCAGTGGAAGCGTTCTCCTCCAGCCAGTCGGTAACCTCCTTGACGGCGTCGAGAATCTAGAAAAATTGTCAGCAATCGCGTTCGAGAGGTTCAGAAGGAATTTCGGGAAACTCACAGTCTGCTTGTCATCGTCATCAATCTTGCCACCCAGGCCGTTCTCGTCATTGACCTGGTTCTTCAGGCTGAAGGCATAGTTCTCCAACCCGTTACGGGCCTCGATCTTGGCCTTTATAGCCCTGTCCTCCTCGGCAAACTTCTCAGCCTCAGCGACCATGCGGTCGATTTCCTCCTGAGACAGGCGGCCCTTGTCGTTGGTGATAGTAATAGACTCCGCCTTGCCGGTGCCCTTGTCGTGGGCGCTGACCTTGAGGATACCGTTGGCATCCAGGTCGAAGACGACTTCAATCTGGGGCACGCCACGAGGAGCTGGCGGGATGCCAGTCAGCTCGAACTTGCCCAACAGGTTGTTGTCCTTGGTCAAAGAACGCTCTCCCTCATAAACCTGGATCAGGACGGTGGGCTGGTTGTCGGAGGCGGTCGAGAAGATCTGAGACTTGCGGGTAGGGATAACAGTGTTGCGAGGGATAAGCTTGGTCATAACACCACCAGTAGTCTCGATACCGAGGGTGAGAGGGTTGACATCCATGAGAACAACGTCTCCAGTTCCCTCCTCTCCGGAGAGGACACCACCCTGGACGGCGGCACCGAAGGCGACGGCCTCGTCAGGGTTGATACCCTTGCTGGCCTTCTTTCCGTCAAAGTACTCCTCAATGAGAGCCTGGATCTTCGGGATACGAGTCGAACCACCAACAAGGACAATGTCGCTGATGTCGGACTTCTTAACCTTGGCATCCTTAAGCACCTGCTCAACAGGCTTAAGGGTCTTCTTGAACAGGTCCATGTTCAGCTCTTCGAACTTGGCGCGGGTCAAGGTCTCAGAGAAGTCTTTGCCTTCGTGGAAAGCCTCGATCTCAATGCGAGTAGACATCTGGGACGACAGGGTGCGCTTAGCCTTCTCAACTTCGCGCTTAAGTTTGCCCATGGTCTTGAGGTCCTTGGTGATGTCGACATTGTGCTTCTTGTTGTACATCTTGACGAAGTAGTCCATGACACGCTGGTCAAAGTCCTCACCACCCAGGTGGGTATCACCGGCAGTAGCCAGAACCTCGAAGACACCGTTGTCGATCGACAAAAGGGAGACATCGAAAGTACCACCACCCAGGTCGTAAACAATGATCAGGCGCTCGTCACCAGTCTTGTCCAGGCCGTAGGCAATAGCTGCGGCGGTAGGCTCGTTCACAACACGGAGGACGTTAAGACCGGCAATGGTACCGGCATCCTTGGTGGCCTGTCTCTGGTTGTCGTTGAAGTAGGCGGGGACAGTGACGACGGCGTGCTTGACGGGCTTTCCGAGGTAGCCCTCCGCGATCTCCTTCATCTTTCCAAGGACCATGGCGGAAATTTCCTCGGGGGCGAAGGTCCTAGGAGAACCCTTGACGTCGACCTTGATGACAGGCTTGCCATCCTTGTTGGCAACCTGGAAGGGGAAGTTCTTGATATCCCGCTGGACATCCTTGTCATCGAATTTGCGGCCGATCAGTCGCCTTGAAAAAAAAAGGTCAGCAGCAGCTCAACGCAGTCGTTCAAAACTGTACTGCTTACTTGACGTCAAAGATTGTCCTCTTCGGGTTCGAGGAGTATTGGTTCTTCGCCGCGTCACCGACCAGGCGCTCCTCATCCGTGAAGGCCACGTATGAAGGAGTGATACGGTTTCCTTGGTCATTCACCAGGATCTCGACCTTGCCATTCTGCATAACACCGACACAAGAGTACGTCGTTCCCAAGTCAATACCGATTACTATTCGCAGAGAAAAACACCGTCAGCAACCTCGTCCCAAAGACCGAGAACGTATCATCTAAAGCAATGGACATACCAGTTCCGTAGTTTTCTTGCACACTGTCATTTTTCTCGGCGTGGGCGGTACCCAGAAGCGCCAGAGGGGCAATAAACACAAGTAGTAGGTACAGGACGGTCGTCCAAGTAAAGGACTTGGACGCGCCCTCGCGCCCCGACAGTCGCGCCATTGTGCGTCCCTGACGGGCGTGCGATGGGAGAAAAGAAGGTCGTCCTTGGATAAGAAGGACAGAGACGAGCGCTGGTGTCCGGTTCCCCTTGTTCAGCTAGCTGTCCAACTGCTCCTCAAGCTCTCGAGCTCTCCGTAGATAATTATTTCCCTCAAGAGCTTCCTGGTGTGGCGGAAGCACGGGGTATCACCAAACAAACTAGAGGGAAAAAGGAAAGACGAGAAAGGGCTGAGGGAGAGAGAGGAGAGGGGCGAAGGTGGATGGTAGAAGAGAGACTTTGCAAAAGAAGTCCAGGACAGGCGTTCTTGTATGGCCCTGGGCGGCGAACACGACGCTCCGGCCATGCTGGCCTTTTCGCCGAGCAGGGCGTTTAAGGTTACTTCTCGCGCTCCCATTGGCCCGCGCGAGCCACCAGATCGCGGATGACTAAGCCCGCCTTGGGGGCCCGCCGGCCACCAGAGTTGCGCCCCTTGGCATCTCCTCGCGATCGCTGCAACGGAGCCCTTGGTGTCCGCCTGGGGAAGTGGCCAGGACTCCGGTGGAAACCGCTAGAACCGGCGTCGCTCCTGTCCTTTTGCGATTTTGGCAGAATCAGGCAAAACCACGGTCTAGAGAGTGATACTGCGGCGTATGACGGCCCCATCCTGGACACACAAGGCAGGTGACATTCCGGTACTGTTATTTGGCTTGTTTTGCTACTACGGAGTACTGCCACCGTTCATCCTAGTCTTGCAGTGCAGCAACCTGTCTACAGTTGATATCTGAACGTCTGCACTGCTAGTCTCCCTGCCATCTGTCCCTGACGTCATTAGTAGAGCAGAACACTGATAATGAACTTGCGTCTAGTATTATTGAGTACTCATCAAGGCATCGTGGGAATCAATCTGGCACTCTTCATATTCTCCTATTTTCGCTACGACTTCAGCCACATGCGGCTTGACGCCATTAGTCAGCCACACGATTCCTTGTTGGGCAAGCTTCAACGTGGCGAATCGCCGGTGTCGAACGGTGGACCGGGCCCTCACAAGTCACATCGCCATGCCGAACCCTACATCCATGGATGAAGCGCCCCGCCTTCCTGGACTCGGCTTCCATGAAGCCATTTTTTGCCGTTGTTGTTTACTTGTCAACATTGGCAGAACTGAAAGCAATTCTCTCACGGCCAATGATAATACGTACAAACTGGACAGTAGACTATACAATTTCTATTCATTATTATCTGGCATTGGACCTCAGCGTTTCCCAATTAGGAGACTCTTATCACTCCAGAAGCCCAGCTGCTACCGTCTCACCAGCGGCACGCAGTACGATCCGCGCAGGCGCCTCCAGAGGCACTGCCTGCTCCAGCTCGACCCCGATTCTAGCCACCGTCCCTGGAGGGACAATCTTGGGCTTCTTCTTCACCGGAGCTCCCGACCCCTTGTCCAACGTCGCTACCAGGCGACTGATCCGTCCTGGGACATGCAGCCGTCCCCGATGGATGTCTACGAGCATCGGCATCAGATGCTCAAAGGCCAGCACTTTTGCAGTAAAAGTTTTGACGTTTTGAATCGGTGCTGCGGGGCTGCAGATGACGTCCCCGGAGCGGAGGTGGATGGGGTCGATGTTGGCAAGGTTCAGCACCACATTCTGCCCCGCCACGGCCCAGTCGCTGGGCTCCCCGTCTCTCTCCAGGCTCTTGATCAACGCCTTCTCTCCACTGGGCATCGTCAATATCCAATCACCAACCTGGAGGCTTCCGGAGTCGATCCGCCCAGATATCGAGAGGGGGTTCTGCACAGCGCCCCGGAAGACATCGCCGATCGTCATCCGAAGCGGTTTCTCAAGGGCATGTGTAAAAGGCTCCGACGTCTCTAATTCTTCGATGAGAGTACGTCCTGTGTACCACGACGCCCTTGCGTCTTCGCTCCGTCTGGTAACATTATCTCCCTCGATCCCCGAACACGGGACGAATGAGATATTCTTGGCCTGGAAGCCAGCTGTAGTCAGAAACGAAGATATCTGCTGCTCGATTTCGTCGAACCGATCCTTCGACCACTGAACCGTATCCATCTTGTTCACAGCGACCACAATTTTCTGGACACCCATGCTCCGTACCAACAAGGCGTGCTCCTTGGTTTGGCCCCTCAGACCGGATTCAAAGTTACCTATGCTGGCATCGATGACCAGCACGGCAAAATCTGCTTGGCTGGCGCCTGCGATCATATTTGGCACAAAGTCTCGGTGTCCGGGCGCATCGACGATGGTAAAGCTCGTCTTCTCCGTTTCGAATTTATTAGTCGCAATATCGATGGTAACTCCTCTAGCCCGCTCTTCAGAGCTCTGATCTAGTACCCAGGCTAGAGCAAATGACCCCTTTCCAATCTTTTCTGCTTCCCGGCGGTACTTCTCCAATGTCCGCTGATCTACGGCATTAAGGTCGGAAAGTAAGCGGCCCATGAGTGTGCTCTTTCCAGCGTCAACGTGACCTGCACCCTAGGGTTAGCAATGCTTAGACACACCCAGACAGAGTCGTCATACCTATCACTACGAAATTTGCTGCATTCTTTCGTTTTGATTTCTTGTACTCTGCCACAACATCAAGGTTCTTGCTCTTTACGTTCACTTGCTCTTCCACGGTCATGGCTTTCATGCCGCTAGCCAAGTCGGCTTGGTTCTTCTTATCTCCCGCTACTTTGGGAGCAGGTTGCTTCGGTTTGAGGCCTGCATATCATTAGGGGAAGCCTTCATGTGTGTCTGCGAATAGGCAAACCTTTAGAGGCGCTTTGTGCGTTAAGAACGACATCATCGGGACTAGGGCCTGCAAAGTCAAAGGCTTCAGTAAGATCCTGTCCATAGACTTCCATAACATCAAACTTCTTGGCAGACAAGTGGCTGGGCTGGGTCTTCATGGAACGCGTCGCGTCTCCGACAATGATCGCTGCAAAAGTAGACGGTGCTGCCCGAAGGTCGACAGGACTTGGAGGCTGTTTCTCCCTCCTACCATTCATCGGCCCTTCCGTCGGCAATGACGGGACAGCAGCAGCGCTTGGCTGTTCTTTTGGTTTGTGTGTCTCAGGAGAGGGCCTTCCTTGGGCTGCGCGATTCCCCAATCGAGGCCCTCTACTGAGGGCGCGCAGTCCACCACCGGCCTCAGTGGGCCTTTGTTCCCTGCCATTGGCAGACAATCTCTCAAGTAACGACAGGGAACTACTTTTAGGCTCACCAGGCGGTGCCGCAGGCGAGATATTCCCAGCGTCTGGTGTTTCGGATGCAGCCTTCTCACTCTCCTTCTTCTTACGTGCCGCCGCCAACGCCGCCAACTTTGATACCTTCCCACCGCTTTCAGGAGCACCACCCAGAAGCCCAAGCCGAGGATATAATGGTTCAATAAGAATGTCTGCCTTTCGATGCGATGGAACGTTTAACCACGGGGAGTCACGAAAGAATTCTGCGGCCGAGAAATGAATGGAGCATTGTGAAGAGACGGAGGGCGCAGGATATGCCGACACTGGTAGACCTGTTAGAAAAGCGTCCGTACTTATGAAACACTGTCAGTTTGCGTGTTAAGAAACGCAAAGATAAAAAGTCAGTACGCACCTTGGAGTGAGAGGCGCAAGCGCCGGTACAGGCAAAGGGTATTCCATAGACCCGAGCCCAGCCACGTCCGATGTGGAAGCAACTGTTCCACGAAAAGCGGAGACCATAAAGTGAGTATACTTACCGGCTGGCCCTTTCTGTTTCGCTGCAGGAGCGGCTTGCTTTTTCTTGGCTTCCTTCGCCTTCTTATCTATCACATAAAATGGTCAGCATTACAGTTCAACGATCAAACGCAAGCCCACACATCCTTAATTTGCTATTCAAAATAAGACAGAATACCGCAACGTACTTCTCAAATAATTCACCGCTTTCCCCACGTCATTGTAGTAGTGCCATAGCGCTTCCTGTACCTCCTCTCGCGATGCCGTCACGGGGGACTGTCCCGCGCGTAGCTGACTGAGCACCTCTCGGGTGTATTCCTCTAGTTGTTCCTGTTCCTCTGGATCAGGTGAATCGTAGTCATCGTAGTCATCGTCGAGGTCATCCTCGTCGTAGCTTAGTGACTTCATGCGATGTCGAGACATGGTTGGTATATGATGACAGGGTAGTCGGGCTGAATGAGGGGCGGCGTCGTGGTCAGAAAGGCTGCAGGCGTCCGTAAGATCTAATCTCAGAACGTGGCGTATCTCCTGCCCAACTCTAGAAGGGCTCTATGATAAAGAGATATTGAAAAATACACAAATCCAGGGAGCCTTTCAAAATCTGAATTTAGACAGCGGAGGGGTAGACCGAAGCTGCGGGCGGTGGAGTTCAGAGACCGGGCACGGCGTCACGTCACTGCCCGCCCTGAGCCAAGACTGAGATTCACTCCCCTCTGCTTCTGAGCCGAGATATCTTTTGTCTGGAACAACACGAACGCTCAGTCTCCTTACATCAATGACAGCATCTCTAATTCTGTACTGACAATTTTTGGACTCTTATCTTCTTGCATTTGTAGCTGTTCTTCACCACTTGCTCAGGCAAGAGGCGCAGTAAATGGCGGGTTGACTTCGGTTGCTGTCTCAAGAGTGACGGTTTATTCCTCGCGATACAGGGCGCAAAGGCTGCTCAATTAATCAATTTACTATCTTTCACAGCTAATAAAGACTTTATCTGCTCCTTCAACGTCGCTATGCGAGATATGTCCGAAATCACAATGGCATTTCCACCGCTGTATTGCGACACGGAGTTGCATGTATTGCATTCCAGGTTACTCTATTGTTTCTTCACCAACCCCATTGCTTCATTCTCCTTCTTGCTCCTTTGACTCCACTCCGGCGCTTCATCGATGCCTTCTTCTTCCTCCCTGTCTCCCTGCGCCTTGTCACGGTGCACGGTTGTCGGCGCGTGTTCCGCCGGAGAGTATAGAGTATAGAGTATCAGGGGCGTAGGGCCCGTGTTGATGAACTGGTGCCGAGTACCAGCGGGAACGATGACAAGATCTCCCGCTTGCACATCCTGGTCTTTGCCCGAGATGGTCGCACGGCCAGTGCCGGAAGTGAATGTGAGCGCTTGATCGACGGTATGGATCTGACGAGAAGTCAGAAGCTTGAATAACGGATAGGAGTCTTAGTCGAAGACAGCTGGGACTCTCACCTCGTCACCAATCTCCCCGCCCACCGGAACGTTCATGAGAACAAGCTGCGAGTACAAGCCGGTCCAGAGAACACGACGAAACTCCCCATTCTTTGAGGGATACGACGTTGTCATTTGCGGGAAGTACGCCATTTCATGCTTTGGAGGATCCTTTGACGGCGTTGGAAAGGTTGCCATTTTTGCAGCGGTCGAGCTGAAGGGTCTTGGTGGAGAATTTGAACTTTTTGAATTGACTTGACGGGAAGAGCCGTACGACACTGAAGTGGTTGACTTGCTTTCAGTTAGACTGAGGCGATAAGAACCTCTAACTGAGAATAACAGGGTCCGCGAGCTTTTGAACGGACGCATAAACGCAAACATAGATAAAGCTCGACTCGATGGCTCCCAAGCCCCGGATGTACACACGTACCCCAGCAGACTAAGAGTCGAGTGAATACTGGACCTTGGAACCTGCGGCCGGGATGTTTTTAAGTCCCTACTTGACAACCTCCTACGGTGCAGGATCCTATCCACTGATCCTATCCATTGAATCCGACGGCATCAGTTCAAGCAGGCTTGGTCGGAGACCTGCATGCGTCCCTTAGACGTCATTGATTACCGTCGACGTCATTACAACCGGCCAAGCCGACATCTCCCTCATTGGTCATTGTTCCCTGCTCTTTACCATCAAAAAATAATCTCAATTGATGGATTAGGTACTTACCATCCAGGTCCGAGATTGTGGGCTGGACAAAAGATGACAAGCTATAGCTCTCGATGCGGGGAGTAACTCCGACTCCGCGCGCAATCTTCCGAGCAATCTCCGCTTGCGGAAAAGGACCAGCTTTCCCATTTACGAGATGTTGCTCATATGTGTCATATGAATTGTCTAGCTGGAGATGAACGTGTTGAACAAGCCTGGCTTGCGGTCCAACTAATCTTAAATCAAGAGGGCCCTGATACAGTGGATACGATTTATCTCACAGATTATCCATTTGTCACAAAGCTGATAAATTCAAACTACTACTAAATATTACCTGTGTGGCAACAAAAGTTGCCGGAAGCAGGAATTATAACAGGCACTGAAGAAAAGAGCAAAAGGTACGTGATCAAGGACTACATGCACAAAATTCATTAAAGCGTCCAGCACATTTTGTTGCCCGTCAAGGTGCCCCCCGAAGCATTAACTCCCACACCATATATATGTGAACCAGTCCTCAAGGACTACAGGGCTGCAATGATTGCCAAAAGGGCACCGGCGATACCACCTGTTGTACCGATAACGGTGGCGGCTCCGCCTGTAAAGAGACTGGTGCTAGTCGCAGTGATACTAGGCTTGGTGTATGTAACTGTCGCGTTCTTTGATGGCACTGGCGACGTTACCCCGGTGCACGAAGGCGCAACAGTGACGGCGGATGAGCCAATAGTGCCAACGGATGAGCTTCGAGCAACAGCAGTGGTTGAGCTTCCAGCAACGGCAGTGGATGAGCTTCCAGCAACGGCGGTGGACGAGCTTCCAGCAACAGCAGTGGATGAGCTTCCAGAAACGGCAGTGGATGAACTCCCAGCAGGTACAGAAGACGTGGGTTGCAAAACCGAAGACGGACTAGAAGCTGGTGAGGCTGTCGATGAGGTCGAGGAATCCGTCGTTGGGGCCGCTGTCGGAGTCGCAATCGCAGTTGTCGACGGGCTGTTGGCGCCGACAGATGTTACACATGCGCATACTGCCTCGGCGGACGCTTGAACTTGAAGGGCGGTATTGATACCACAAGCGCCAACAACGCAGTTCAGCGCTCTGGATTGGATTGCGGCAGACTGCGAGCTGCTACACTGGCACGCGTAGTCGGTATACGCGCAGCCGACGGCGGATGCGGCAGATGTGATGCAGGAGGTCTGCAAGTGCAGTCAGTGTCGGTCTCACTGAACCCTATCGCGCAGGATGGAGTATGGGGTACTGACGCCGCAAGATGGTATTGCTGAGGCCACCGGGTCGCATTGGGACTGGGCGCTCGCGAGAGCAGCCAGACCAAAAACGAGGAAAATGGGTGTGCTCTTCATGTTTGTGATCTAAACGAGTGTGTTGATTGGTCTGAATGAAGCGAGAGAAATGTTTTCACTCTAACGAAGGGCTGAGGGCCAGAGCACGAGACGGGACAAAGAGCGTCTGAGCAGGTATGATTCCTCGACCGGAATACCCGTCCTGTTTTTATATGTGGCAGAGGGCAATCCCAGCCAGGAGGGCGGTGGCTCCTTACAATTCACATGGCTCAGGGGCCTCCCTCGGTTTATGGTACTGCTTAAGTTCTCCTAAGCTTGCCGGTTCACGAGGGAGGCCTCTTTTGCGTTTCCTTAACTTTGGTCTATATGCTCTAGAGCAGAAGCGTACGCCACTGATCAATCAGAACGTACTCAGAGACCACTCGAAGGACGCAAATGGAGGCATCCCTGTAAGCGCAATGCACTTGTGTGCGCCTCCGCGACATGGGAAGGACTAAATATGCATATAGTCAATCAGATGATCCGGGTCAGATCCATGCTTGGCCAGAGTTTACAGTAGCATCCGGCTAAACACACGGTAGCATGCCGAATACCTAGGTGTGGGTATTATTCCGTACTCTGTACATAGCACAGGAGCGTTGGCATGAGGAAGTGCAGGAGCAGAAAATAATAGGTATCCGGTATTTTAAACTGGCACTATGACATATCTAAAGGATTCGAACATTTATACTGTTCGAGGCTTCCAACCACATGATCTAACCAGTTCTCTCCGTTGACGGTTAAAATCGTCTTTATTCGATGCCGGTGGGGATCGGGTTGGTGTCGGTTTATCCCGCCAGCCTTGTCTACTTCATATATTCGCTCGGATGCCACTTGTAAATTAATACGCAGTATCCATGCGGGACACTGATAGGGTGACGCATAAAAATACCAAGATAGTCATATCGTCCGTGCCCCTCCCCCTTTATTTGTCTCTTCCCCCCGCAGACGGCTCCAGAAGAGCCAAGTTGGCTGTGGGGCGCATGGTTCCGCCTCCTTTTTGCAAGAAAAGTCAGGCCAAAAAAAATCCGGGGTATGACGTCGAGTATGCAGTTTTGGGGAGTCTGATCCCTGTGAGGTTGCATGGGTGTTTTTCCGCAGAGGGCCTGAACCCCTTAGCTTGAAGGATCCTACCTAGGACGGGGACGTCACAGTAGCATTTCCTGTGTCTTAGACGCGGGATGATTAATATATACTCGAAGGCATAAACGGTTCTCCCTTTTTTCGTATTAGTTATTGGGAGCTCCCATTTCTGTGGCTAGGATGGAGATACCTCATTGTTGCACCTTCTAGAAGCAACGCCTCTTCTCAACATCTTTTGCCCGGAGTGGCGTGAGGAAATTGGAACATTTGAGAGCAAGGTCGCTCTAAGACTGCTCCAATAATAATATCTTGTTGCCACTATTTCTTCAGCGTTAATTTTTGGAGACCTTATCTACGATAACGTGTACGCTCACCAAAAATATCTTAATTAGGCTTGTAGCGCGCTCTCTCACATTTGAGCATTATATCCAATATCCATTTGATCTGTCTCAAGTAATATGCGGAATACATTAAATGCCCTTATCATTCAATAAGCATAATGCTTGAACCCTTGTGGCTCCTCTAGTCACGATCCCAAAATCTCAAGGCATATATATATGTATAGTTCCGGATAGTATGGCTAAATGATGAGCACTCCCGGGCATGTTCATTATATCTTCCCTTGTTTAAGACCATTCCCAGATACACCGTCATCGAGTTTATTTGGATGATTGAACGGCTTCTGCGCGAGCAACGATAAGCGGTTCCAATAGTACTCCCCTCCGCGCTTTGAATCCTCCATCATATCCCGTATGGCCTCACGCCATTCGGGAGCCGTGGGCTCCACTGCTCCCCCAGACTCTAGTTGATCGACAATCTGATAGCTGACTTCCATGAGACTTGTCAGATATGTGCCTGTGCACAGCGGAATGGCTTCTGGTCTAAGAGTCCGGGGGCCGGTGTAAAGGATTTGCAGTCCGGCTTCGACCAAGAGACCGGGCAGCTTTTCGACCCAACTGTGTTCGCCTGTTAGTTTTTCTGGACTATAGTTCTAATTTAGAATTGGAGAACTGACTCCATTGTGATTCCGACGTGAGACAGGGCCTTCAGTTCCATCGGTAGAAGTCTAGCGGCCGTATCGCCTACGGCAACTGTGTTGTGTAGATCGAATTCCTCCCACTGGATGTATCCTCCCGGTTCTGTTTGAGATGAAAAGAAGGTAATTTAGTACCTAAGATAACAATTGCCCTGATCAACAGGTCAGGATGAAGATAGGACATACTAAGTAACTTGAGGGCATGTCGGATCAGCGGTTTCGGGTCACGATTCTTCACCATGGCGGCCCAGAACCGGAGATGTACCACGTCGTACCTGCCGACAAGATCTTCCGGCACATCGCCAAAGGCGTCCAGCACGGCCAGGTTGACATTGTCCGGCCAGTACTTCTTCGCGGGGTAGTTCCCGTCCGCAACGTCGAACCCGTCCAACTGGCATGGCTTGGGAAGACTTCCAGCAAGATCCATGAGCCAGATACTATGCATATAGAACAGAACGTCTTCAGTAAACGGAGATTTCACGTGCAAACAATAGGGGATAAACAGGCTCACCCTGTTCCGTGCCTACATCGGCGATTTTCATTCCTTCCACCACCGGGATCGAGGGACGCAGGAGATAACCGGTCTGCATCTTGCTCACAAAATGCTGTGCGTCAAGCCTTGGAAGCGAAACGACAAACAAAAGTATCAACACTTAGGCCCAAAAGCCAGAGATTTAACTAAATAACAACCCTACAGTCTTACCGGAGTGACCCAATCATGTCCCGCTGTAGGATTTCAGACATTGTGAAAGCTCTTTTCTTTTCCCCCCTTCAATGAGGATAAACAGGCTCTCGGTGCGTATGTATAGGAAAGTGAGTCCGCAAGTATTAGCAACGCATTAATCATTGAAGCTTGTCCCGTATGCCAGCCACACGAAAAGATATCTGTGGAAGGTGGGCGAGTTATCTCTCTCTTATATAGAATATAGAACTTATCCCTAAGGATAAGCAGCGGTCATGAGAACCGTGAAAAGGCGCAATACATACATCATTACTGCCAGGGCTTAAAGCCTCTATAGAGAAACAGGGCATATGCTATCTCCAATAGGAATGTCAGTGTCGACGGCGGAGAGATATAACAGTTTATTCTACAGGGTAATCTAGACCAATTATGTTCCTCGTGAGCTACTTAGTAAGCTTATGGGGGGTGTGAGGATTTTCGTATTCCATTCCCCTCTGCAGGCTGAATAATACCTAATGGTAGAGATTGCGTCTGTCTTAGTGTGATGGGCAGAGGTCTGGATTTTTTTTAACTCCATTAGTAGTACTTACTCCTATCGGAATATGCGATACTGTAGTGGGAGTTCAAAGTCCTTTTCTGCATTGACCTCGAAGCATGATGAATTTCGAGTTGCTCATATGTGAAGCATTCAATCTACGTAGTAGGATCAAACTGCCTTGGATTAATCTGGTATTTACATTAACTTGCCGAATGACGCAAAACGAATCGACGAAAAGCCCACAATGTGAATACTCAGATCCTGAACCAGTACAGCTGGAGATATCAGGATTCAGAGCATTGAAATCTAGAACCAATGATATTGCACATGTGACAACTGATCAGTTAATTGCTATTACATGTCTTCTCTTTCCTCGCTGAAACTGACCATACTATGACCTCTGCTCTTCCACCCAACCTCCAATGGAATTAGGAATAATAATAATAATAACAATAATAATAATAATAATCACAGAGAACTAAGCTTCGTCGGAACCTCGTGACTACTTGGAGTATGTGCTCATGCAGGGATCATCCCGAACACGAGGCGGCGTCATAAGCGGAGCTCGTAAAAAGGCTTGTCTCCAGCCCCTTGTGGGGGAAGGGGGGTTGCATGTAGCGAGAAATACGACTCTGAACAAGGATTTGCTGCGTGCAGATGTACACTTGGGTCCGCACTCCGCTCCAACCTGGTGGTATTATCTTGCTCCCAAGCTAGCGATGCGGACAGTATCATCGGCAGCGCCTAATAATTCTCGCCATGGTGGTTTGTCGATCGGAATGATGAGAAACATCATGCAACAGTTGGGACTCTCTTCTTCTGAATGTCTATTTACTGCATTCTGCAAGGTGCCTAGATACAAAGGTATCATTGACAATGGACACGACATATATTCAGGGCAAGGTTCCAAAAGCAACCAAGCAAGACAAGTAAAGTAGAAAAAAAAATCCAGGCCACACAGCTATACAAAGATCCCCCATCATTCATCCAGGTCATGCCATAATCTGAAAAGAAAACCAAAGCCATGATACCGTAAGCCAGTCAATCCCATTCATAAATAAAATGAAAAAGACTAGGAATTATCTATCTCAATGGGCTCCCAGCGAAGAAATCACCTGCTCCAGGCCCGGTAAAACTACCGCTACTGGGAGTCAAAGCGATAGACCGCCTGAACGCCTGCCTGGGCGTCGACGGCGCACTTACACCTCCGTTCAAATTTCCCGGACCTACGTCGGGAGTATTGCGACCGCTATTCGCAGCGGCAACACTGGTTCCAGGTCGGACGATACCCGTCCCATTGCGAGGCGGGGGCCGGAATCCGAGCTTGAATCCTTCGCGGAATATTTCTTCCAGCATCTGCGACACGATGCCTGCGTCTTCATATTCTTGGAACTTCTTCCACAGGCGCAGTGCCATACGAGCATCTTCGATCGAGTCATGGCCCTCCACCACATCTGATGTTTCCTCCTGGATATATTCCTTGAAAACAGCCCAGGCCAGATAGCGGAGACTCAGGCGGCGGTTCTTTCCCGGATGGAAGAAGAGGTATTGCGTATCCACTGTCTGTGCCTTGGGAACCTGTATGTTGATCTTGCGGAAGTCGGACGCAAGGCCATGTCCAACGAAGACGCAACCCAAATTCAACAGGAGCCACAATTTCTTGTATGCTACTTTGAGCGGGACGAGGTTGTGTTCGCTAGTCCTAGGGTCCAAGTCTCCAGGCTTAATGCCGGAGTATTGAGTAACGTAGTCCACGATTGGTTCTTTGATTGTAATGTAGTCGTCGATGAAGGGGACCCCTTCGTTGACTCCAGAACCTCTGAGAACAGAGACACGAGCCAGCCCGCTCTTGCTTGGCCGAATTATCTCCTGCGAACCGTCCGCCTTCACGTCAATTTCAGCCTTCTCCAGGTCGACAAATTCCGTATCGAGCGCAACAGGAGTTCCAGGCTCCGGTTTTTCTTCGTGTGTAAGCACACGGAGAGACTTGATGGGACGGCCACCGCTAAAAGACACAAGTCAGTACAGCACTACCCAACGTTCGAGGACGCAACTCACTTCATAGACCACTCCCGGAACAACAGAGAGATGTCAAGCGCATCTTTCCACGAATCGTCCACGGTATTTCTGGCACTCTTCACCTGGTACGCCAAGACACATGGCACCTTCCATGGCTGGTCGAACTTGAGTGCCTCATCTTTGTCAACTTCGGTGACCAGGAAGTCGTTGAAGAGATGCCAGCTGCTCTTTTCCTGCGGCTCACGCTCAGAGATGCTGACGTCGATAAATGACACCAGATGCGGTTTCTGGTGCTCAATATCAACCTCAGCCACGATTCCTATGAGCTCATACACCACTAGACCGGGTGTATTATTCTGCAACCGTGTTCGAAGATCTTCGCCCTCAAAACATAGCACCTGGCCGTTCTCAACCATGATGCCTACTTCCTCGGGCAGCCATCCGGGTATCGCCCATAATTGTCGATAGATAGGGTTATTTAAAGCGGCATTTAGCATTATAACATGGGGCATGCGGTGTATAGTCTTCCTGATCGCTACCTGCTGATAGCGCCGGCAGTGATTGCACCACCCTCTGTTCTGTGTCTCCCTCTCAATGCTCGCTTTCAAGATACTGGAGAAACGGAAAGCCGGATTCCGGCGCGCTTGTTTGATGTCAATGGCCGGGTAGATCAACTCATTCACGAATGCGTTTCCAGGCCTGACGATCTCATTCCGGCAAAACATGCAACGGATATATTCGGATGCAACGGTGGCGAGCTGCTGCTCAAGATCATCCGAATCTGGCAAGATCGTACGATAGTCATGCGCGATCTGATTAAGGAAGAATCGGTTCACGGATTGTATAGCAGAAGAGAGCGCTTTGTTTGTTAGATTCTCCTCGAGCAGCCCTAGATTCGAGGCTTCGCGGAAACTGCTGAACGTTCTCAGAAGATTCGTGGCTTGGCAGTTTTGGCCATTCGCCTTTTCCAACATGTCGAAAAGATAACCCATCTCACAAAGCAGGCAGTTCTCGGAGATGCAGCTACTTGCAGCATGATGGAGGGCTAGATTTCGGACTAGAGGGATAAATTTGAACAGCTGAAGAAGTGCGTTTGCAAAGGAATTTGCGATATGCGTCTCCAGGCCTGAATATTTTGTTTTGTTGTAATACCTATGTGCTGCATTAGTAACCTCCAAAATGAAAGCTCGAATAATGATATGGACACGAGACGCAGTAAACTTACCTGAAATCGAAATCATCAACCCCAAATTTGCTATACTTGATCTCGACATTACTATATTTGAGCAGCGGGTCCTCCTCCGCCTCCCCATTAAGTTTCGCACCTGCAAGCGCATCAGCCGCATCGTCGACTGAGCCGTCTGACTTCCCTCTGCTTTGTTCTCGCGCCTTCTCACTCAAAAACTTTGGCGCAGCGATGGCAGGTTCTGTAGAGGCCAGAGCACGCGTATTCTCCACCTGGTATCTACGCGTCTTCTTCGGGTTTGCAGCATAGTGCCCCAGTTCAGCCGGGCGAAGATATGGAATGATGGATGGATCGATCGGAGCGGGCGGACTGCCGACGTCGAAGACGAGGTGGCTAGGCCATGCAGAGAGGAGTCGTTCATTGTAATATGGCATACCTATTATATTCAGAGGCGTATCATGAGACCAGTCCATCATAGGTGGTCGCACGGGGACATCGGCGAACTCTGTCTCTCTGCTCATCTCATTAAAATGGATCTTCGCAGGAGAACCCCAGAGGTGGATCGAGCATTCTGCGTCATTGATAGCTAAAGCTTCACCCGACGGCGATATCTCAAGGCCAAGCATAAAGGTAACATTCGCTTGACGGAGATTAATCGTATTCGGATTCATCAGATCAACGACCTGAAGCTGCCCAGTCTGCGACGCCACGAAGCTAGTTGTGTGTAGCTTGGGGTGCATGCGCACATAAGCAGCACCTGCGTGAAAGGGAATTGGAGGCAAGGGAGTCAAGGTTTTAAGATCATACACGTTGGCCAACGGATCCACGATCGGCGACCCCAGATGCCGGACCGAAAAGCCACAGGTTACCAGAAAGTCGTTGCGAGCATCCATATCATTGATCGCAGTGCCGTGTGCCTTCCAGCTCTTAACAACGCTGTAGTCGTTCAGGCTGAGAGCGTTGACGGAGCCCGTGTCCGTTGCGGCGCAAAGGTACCGGCTCTTTTTCATGATCGTGTAGTTGTATTCGGTCGGCAGCTTGTCAACAACCTGGCCCTTCTCCACATCCACAATGAACATGACCCGCTGACAGCCCGCCACAATGATCTTGTTCGGTTGAGCCGTGAAGCTCATGCAGCGGAGGTCCGTCATTTCCTCGTGCGTAAGGTGCCACTGAGTCAGGCCCCGACGAGATGTCATGTGCACACTTTTCGACGATAACGAGATGACTCCCCTTTCATGGAACAGAATCTGCCGCACAGGTCCCTCAGTGACAGGGTGAGCCCTGACGGACGTATATCTTTGCAGTTCGGGTCCGTAGAACGAGGTAACTCTACCCTACATGTCGCCACAAAAACATCAGGTCAGCGACGAGTTAATACATAAACGCCGTTCCCTGTCAAACTCACATATTCATTGCCCGCCCACAATAGCTCCTGGGTGTCGTCAAATGCAATCGCCGTCGCGATCGTAGGCAGGACGTGCGGGCCCGGAGGAGGCACCGCGATGCGCGACACCTCATCCCAGTCGGCCTCCATGGCTCTTTTGAAGCCCTAGAACAACCACAATCCCTGAAACTAGAATCGTATTTCCCTACTCGATTGATTCAATATAGCAGGACTCAAATAGCTCTACCCGTACGGGAAAGGAGCGAACTCCTGCACCATCCTCAGCGCGAAGACGCGAACGCGGGGTAACCTTGTAACGTTCCAGGTCGCTTCACGCACACTTGGGCGCCGGTGAAAAGAACAAGGATAGACCGGCTGACACTGGCCTTCCTGCAGGTTGATTAACTGTCTAGCAAGAAAGTATGGTCCGAGGGGTCCCAGGACGACGCTTGATGCCTCTCCCACCGGAGGCAGAGAGAGGACGGTTGGGATACCCCGATCCCAGTTGACACGTCATCACGTGACGATACCATCCCGGGACCATGGATACAAGAGTACTGTAGATGGTTGCACAGTGCATCCACTAACCTTACTAGGGACATCATAGTCTAAAGTAACCGGAAAAGATATTATGACACAATACATTAAAAGATGGATATAGTAAATTAATCATAAATCTGTACCTGCGTTGAATACCCCTTTCGTCTCGTACAACGTGAACAAACGAGCAAGCTGTGAAGCGCAGCGATGCCAACACTAACATTTCCACACGAACTTGAGTCATCGCATGTGCCGTGTGATCTGTCGCTAGGAGAACAAGGAGAGAATGGAAGTCATAACTACTGGGCCGATACACTAGTTTCAAATTCCCACCCAGTGTTTTATTCTTTCCGTTGATATCCCAATCCATAAGTGTCTCGCAGTTCACCGTTTTATCGGTAATACGAGGCTGGGTTCGCATCAATAGAGTTCGCATGTGGCTTGTAAGCCTGATAGCCGCCTCCGGCAGACTGACCAGCATTCAGGGACGGATATGGAGTGGGCTGTTGGCTGCCAGTCGGAATTGGGGGAGGTTGATGCATAGGCGGTGGTGGTTGGCTGGTCGGAGGAGCCGTTGAGGCTGGGTATGGCGGCTGCTGCTGTTGCGGTGGTAACTGAGAGTGCGGTGGAAGAGCGGTACTGGCGCTGGAAGGCGGTTGACCTCCGTCTTCGGGTGAGTACGCAGATGGTGAGTAGTCCTGCTTCTGCTGCTGCTGCTGCTGTTGTTGTTGTTGTTGCTGCTGTTGGAACTGCTGGTGAGGAGCCTGTGGCTGCTGTGTACCTGGATTGTACGGGTAGCGCTGCTCAACGGGCGAGTCGTAAGCAGAAGTCCCCAACTCTTGCGGGTACTCGTAAGTAGACTGAGGATGATGTACGGGTTGATAGGAGTCAGGAGGATGTTGTTGCTGTTGCACAAGAGGCCGACCGCCAGATGGCGTACGGTTTCGGAGATCGGGAGACTGTGTGGTAGTGGGGTATGGAAGACGCGTCTGCTCTGTACCGTAATAACCGGCTGGGCTAGGTAGAGGTGGTTGTGAATCTATAGGCAATTTCATATTAGATTTGATCAATTTTGGCCTTGTTGACATTACAGACCTTGCGGACGAGGAGAGAAATATCGCTGAGGCTCATGCTGTTGAGGTCCATGAGGATATCCATGGGGGCCTGCAGGTCCAGGATAACCATACGCCGGTTGGGGAGGTCTGCCATATTGAGGTTGCACTGGATGGGACATTGATGCCTCAAGCAGGGCCTCGTAATCTCTTCGCGCTTTTATAAATTTCTCATTAAGCTGCGTGAATTCATCTGTGTCTACGTCAGCAACGGTGAAGTAAAGATGTCCAAGAGCATATACCTTTCTTTTGCGAGTACTTCGCGATCAATTCGATCAGTTTCGGCCGAATCGCTAGCGTCGAGTGGTACAGAGTCGTTATCTCTTCATTATCCTGAATGTTAAGTTCTGAACTTCTTGTGCTCAGAAGCGTCAACAACTTCTCAACATTTTTGATTTGTCCAAACACTTCCGCCTCCATCTGAGCTTCCCGTTGCAGTTCTTCCGGCGTTGGATCTGGTAGCTTTTCGACATAGTTCAGAGGGAAAATCCCGACCTGGCCTCTCAGCGAGCCCTTCCACCAGTCTTTGTACACGGATTCCAGGACGGCGATGATATCGCCCTTCCGGAATTGAAGCTCGCCTGGTTCGGAAGGTTGGAAATCATACAGTGCTCTCACCCGCGAAACTGTGGCCGCGGATGTGCCCGAAGGAATTGCCTGAGAGGGTGCGGCTTGTTCCTGTGTAGCTGGCGCTGAACTGGACGAGGCGGTAGTTTGAGGCTGTGTCGATGGAGCTGTAGCGCCCTTGTCCTTTAACGAGAGCGCAAGTGCCATCTGGAGCTCCTCCTCCTCCTTCTGCCGGTCAAGCTCCGTGATCTGGCGTTTCGTAGGTTTCGAGGGAGGTTGAAGGCTTGGATCTGAGGAAGAGGTTAGTCGGGATTTGATTGAGGACACTTCGGTTAGGGCACTCACTCTGAGTCTTTAGTTTCATGTAAGCCTGCTCCATGATTCCAAGTTCAGGATTGCTCGAAAACATCTCCGTCCACTCTTGCATGCGCTCCAGTATCTTCGACTTGACCTGCTGGTGTGTGTTCTATATACCACATCAAAAAATATCAGCACTTGCCTTGCTTGAATCGTGTTTCACAAATACGAAAATGCGATTGGAGACGGTAAACTTACACGATCGTTCGCTAACCGCAGCAGCGCATCTGTAAAGCTCCTCGATGCCAACTCGCGATGTGCTTTCGGGCCGCAGTTCTGCGCCAACGCGTTGGAGAGCTAGTAGGCACAAGGGGTTAGCCAGGAAGAGCAATCCCAAAGAAATATGCATCACCTGGTCGAAGATTATACCTCCAACGTGTAAAGCTGCACATTCGCGTTCCTGTGCGCCAGCCTCTTGATCAGTGCGGCGACAGCATCCTTGGCCCTACACATCCACATACTGACATCAGCGTGTGTCCCTTCTTTTCCCGTCACGAGGAGCAAGGCGATTCCATACCCAGATTCCTCTGCGGAAACTTTATCGCAGACATCCTACACCATAGCAGAGAACGCGGTTAGCTTCTTCGTGTGAGGAACGGGACGCGGGCAGGGGGTAAAGGAGACGAGTATCGCATCATACAAGGATATATTCCCAGTTCTCGGAGGTAAGGTTCTCATCCGTCGCCTTGGCTGTCAGAGAAGAGGAGCGTCAGCAATCGCGTACATTCTCTTGGAAACTCTCCCGCGCAGATATCTCACGGATATGCTGGCCGTCCGAATCAGTCTAATCAATAAGGAAAAAAAAGACTATACTCACCGACGATATCATCAAAGGCGTTCTGTTGTGTGCGAAACATGGCTGGCGTCTCTGCTTGCTCTCGGGTTCAAGTCTCACACCCGGTTCAAACGCTCGACGGCTCGTTTGCCGGTCCGCCAGTACCGTTAACTATATTCCGACACCTAAATGTACGGGAATAAGTCTATCGTCCTGCCCTAGATTCCAATATCCGCAAACGCGATAAATCTGGGTCGGTATCTTAATCGCTTGGAGGGTGAAGACGAGAACGGTCACGGATGCGGAGACCTTCCTCCCCTCGTTCGCTCACTCGGTCGCGGTGACACTAGGTTGGACCGGATCGCTTCGTCCTCGCTCGGGGAGTGCGCGCTCAAGAACAATAAAAGAAATAGCTCCAGGAACCTTCCCTTGTAATATGAGGAGCGAAGGGAGCCTCGCTGAAATCGCGATCGAATGCTGCGCTGCGACTTGACCGAGCGGGCGAGCGGGCGACGATCATGCAGGCAGCGCAACTGCTGACTGGCTCGCGCGGAGGTGAGTAAGCTGACTTGGGAGAGCTATGACGACGGCCCGTCCCACCAGGCGACGAGAAGTTCTCCGGAACGAGAACACTCCTCGGCATCACCTCATTCTCTTAGCCAGAGATCGAAAGGATAAAGTGTACACCCATAGTTGTTTGGTAGCTTGTGCGTTCATTATATACCGAGAAGTACGTTGAGCAGCTGTGAACATTACAGGAGAGGCATCCTGATGCTGTGCCCTCAGTTCCATCTACTGTGTACGTACGCTCCGTGCAGGCTACTGATTTCTTCACACGACTATTGGCTCTTCTGGCAATAAAGAGATGTGATCCTCTAAGGGGACCAGGTCCTTTATGTGGATGTGAAACCCACTACTGTTTATGTCTGTGTCCTTTATTCAGACTGCCCATTTATAGATCCTTAAGGTGTCATCACCCCTCCACAACCTGCAATTTTTCAATTGATCGAGTAAATCAAAGGTAGAAGAGGTTTTAGCATTCAGTTAACCCATAAACCTCTGTCAACTTACACATAAGTACACCAGGCATGTCCATTAGTGTTGCACATACGATTGCACTTCATTATTTTCATATGCACAGTCAAATTCATGGGAAGAAGAGTTGATGTAGGATCTCGGAAAATATCACAGGCTTTTTTTTGGTTGTTATCTACACCGCAAGACATAGAAGTGTAGAAACAGATAAGCAACAGACAAGAGACTGTGTGTTAATTCCCATAGAATATTGAAAACATTGACAACCATGAAAAAAGAATTAGAATCTCGTGAATAACCCATTCCCATGTTAGGGCTGCAGAAACTAAAGAAGACAAATTCCTTTGACATAAAGTGGCCTCCCTTTAACATATTGACCCTAAGACAAGTGCATGGCTTTCAATCGCTTCTTCCAGAGCCCGCCTTTGCCGACTGCTTTTTCTTACCATGGACTGTGGATATAAAGTGGAGGAATGATAATATGAAGCGCATAAAAGAACAGAAAAGGGGTGAGGTAAAAAAAAAGAAATAGAAAAAATAAAAAATAAAAAAGAAAGAAAAAGGAAAAGAAACAAAAGGGAAAAAAAAGATATGCTGGTATCTCGGACCACATAGATGCTAACGGATAAAACCCAAGACACAAGCTAGTAGGAGGCCAATGTTAACAGAAGGGTAATATCGGACATCAAGGGAAGATGAGAAAAGCCCGCTTTGGTACATAATAGTCCATATCATCAATCCATAATCCGTCGCCATCTATAAACTCGAAGGGGTAAGAAGAGAAACAAAAGACGGGGGAGCAAGAGGAGAGGATAAAATAATGTTTCATGCACTGAAAAATATGTTGATGAATGAAGCTCCAGTAGTGAAAAGGACGCGTTGGGGTATAAAGGAGCCTGGACCATATATCAAAGAGCGGGTAGACATATAAATCGAATTCGCTTAGGCGCCGCCCCTCTGTGCCTTCTCTTGGGCGCGGCTGAGTCGGGCAGCCTTTACAAGAGGAGCTAAGCTGGAGAGTGGTTCGCAAAGATCCATGAACGGATGCTGCGCGATAAAGTATTAGTGAAAGGCAACGAACTGAAAACAGACGCTCAGAAATACCTTGAGCAAGTCATGAGCTGAAGCTCTCTTCTCCGGATCTACCCTCAGGGCAAGATGTAGAAATTCCCGGAAGACGGGTGACAGGTTATGTTCGTCCTTGATCTTAGGTGTGCCGTTCGTAGCTATCAAATATAGTGCGCGGAGAGGTGACTCCGTAAGATAAGGTGGTTCGCCCTCAATCATCTCGATGGCCATGATGCCCAGACTCCAGATGTCAACCTTTCGGCCGTACTCTTTCCTTGTGACGACCTCCGGCGCCATCCAGTAGGGAGTGCCGACCATCGTGTTGCGCTTGTTTTGCGAATCATTGATTTGAGCACAGAAACCAAAGTCCGCTGGATAAAGTTAGAGGAGCCAGAAGTTTGATATAACCTATGCAAGACTTACTCAATTTTATATCACCCTCCATTGACAGCAAGACGTTGTCAGATTTTATATCCCGATGGATGACGCCCTTGGAATGGAGATGCTGCAAACCGCTGAGAGTCTAGTGGCTATTAGTTTCTCAGATACCAAATAATGTTCTCTCGACCAGTAGGCTCACCTCTCTGCAGACGACGGCGATTTGCCCTTCACTCATCATATTGAAGGTAACAACATCCGTGAGACTGCCTCCCTCCATATATTCCATGACAACCCACAGATCCACGCCATGCAGGTAGCTATTAATGAAATTAACAATGTTCTTATGCTTGCTGTCCTTCATTACCAAGATCTCGTTGATGATCAGATCCTTCTTCGGTTGCAGATCCAGGTTCATCTGCTTGATAGCCACACACCTATTGGTACCAGCCTCGTATGCAGTGTACACACCACCTGATGCACCCTGGCCGATCTTGGTCAGGTTGTAGTATTTCGTGGTCGGGTCGCCAGCCGTACAGATAGCATTTAACCGGGCCCGAATGTCCATAGTACTACTCTGACGGGCCCGCGGACGTGGCCGTGGTGCCGGTCCGACGCGGGCATGCTGAGAAGGTTGGGGCACCGCAGATGGGTCTGCTGTGGCAGCATATTGTTGTTGAGGTGCTGGTTGCGCCGTCTGCTGTTGTTCTTGCCGCGGCGGCTGATATTGCTGCGGCTGTTGGCGCTGGCTGCGGCTGCGGTCAAGCTGTTTATCTGTAATTGCTTGCTGAGCTGCAGCTATTGCCTGCTCCTGCTGCTGCTGGTATTGGGTTGGGGAGCCAACGACACCAGGTGGCATCCGTGTATTTGCCATTCCATTGGTCTTCGAATTTGACCTGCTGCGTTGAGATTCGGCTGGCAGCGGTCCCGTTTCCGGAATCGGTGGTGTAGCAAACGAATGTCCCCCAGAATCTTGGGCCACTCTTCCTGGGCCACCGGCGTGCGGACTCACGGTAGGGGGTTGAGGTGGTGGACGAGTAGGAATCAAGTTGCTTCCACCTGTAGTCGGAGGCTTGGGAGCCGGCCTGTTCGGAACAAGACTGCCTATGGGCGGAGTTGTGGGAGACAGAGAAGAAGCTGGCGTTGTGCGTGGAACAGGGGGTGGAGCTCTGGGGTTTTCAAAGCTACCCTCATGATTTTGCGGGAATCGGGGGCTTGTTGGAGGAGATGGTATTGTTGGCAGAGGGGTGTATGTTGAGGGACTGACTCCGCTGGGCTGAGATATATGCTGGAAATCTGGCTGTGGCGGACGCGTACGATCGAATTTGATAAAGACATCATCGTCATTGCCTCCAGCAGCATTCTTCTCATAGAACCTCATGATATCAACCATTGTTTGTGGATGTTGTTCTTGCTCCTTCTTTGAGATTCCGCTCTCTTGCAGTATTCGCTGCCAATCTTTCGGAAGGCCCTATATCAAATAAAGTTAGCAAACCTGTTAATCTCTGGGATTGTTGAACAAACATGATCTCTGCCGGCCAATTAAATGATCATATCCAGCTTACTACCCGGGGGGGGGGGGGGGGTTTTATGAGGGTTGTTAGGGCAAACCTACAGTGAACTGGCCTGTCTGGTTATCATATCCAACGTGGGTGACATGGACAGGATTCTCGGGAGCAGATATCTTGATATTGCGAGGAGAACCCAGCATGCTGTTCACGAAGCTGGAGAAGCTGCTCTTTTTGCTTCTCCCAGTGCCCGAGCTCTTGGAGCCATTGGCTTCATCGGAAAACCTCTTCGGGTTCTGTACACGATCGTTGTCCGCACGTTGTGGGGTCGTCTCCATCCGTTGATTATTCAAGGCAGTGAAGCTGGCAGATTGCCTCAACGTCTGGACACTCCGCAGATCTGGACTGGTATGGGGAGAATGCTGTGCCGGTGGGCGACGTATCGAATTCTGCTGCGACGGGGATATTGTCTCTTCCAGTGCGTTGAGCATGCCTCGCGCATCGAATGGCGCTCCGATCAATTCATCTGAGCTGCGATCATTGAGCGAAAGGCGACCGGGTAGTTGAGAGCGGGGCTTGGAGGTATAACCACCGGCTGAGGTACCGAATTCGTTGCTTGCGAGAACCGGAGAGGGGCCTGCACTGCTCTGGTCAAGGGAAGATGATGACGAACCGTATGCGTTGGACCTTGATCGCAAGTGCTCCCGACTGCCCCCGAGAGATCGCGGGTATACCGGGGCCGAAGGGTGTCTCTTCAGCGACGTGTTGCTCTGCTGGCTTTTCAACACCCGTGAGCTGGAGAACTGCGGAGGATCCTTGTGAAGCTTGCTGGAGGGCCGGCGAAGTCTAAGCGAAGACGTGTCCATGGCCAGCAACAATGGGCGCGCAGCCGGCTGAACGCCAGTGACAGCGACGACTGCAGGGGATGTTGATGATTCGGTGGGCGGTTGGAGAGCCACCTGTGAGGCGGTGCACGATTTCTCCCTATCTCTTCCCTCTTTGGCCTTTTAGGAGGGCAATGCGGTAATCAAAGGGATGCAGACGACGCAAGGGGAGCCGTGAGGAAGCTGCTGTGACAGGGCCGACACGATACAGGCACGTGGAGCGTCGCTGGGCCGGCAGAGAGGCGGGGGAGGCATGCGAGAAAGCAGGACGATGACAGTCGCTGCGGGGGCAGACCTGGAATGTATCTTCTGGTGAGGCAGCCTCCACCAGATGACCGACAGCCAGCGTGGAGGCCTAAGAGGGGAAACAACGCAACATAGATGGTGGTGATGAGAGAACGGGATGGAGGGTTGAGTCCAGATGAGATCGGGGCGATGGACGGAGACAAGCGAGGGCTGGACTCCCAAAGTCAAGTGACATCCGGGCCGTCGAGGACAGCGCCGGGAGCGCCCAAGGAAAAGGAGTTTGAGATGTCTTGCCAATAAGACCAGTGCAGGATTGATTGGGCAGAGATTCAGGGGCAGCCGGACGATTGTGGACAAAAGCAGGGCAGCCAGCGAAGATGGGAGGTTTTGTTTTTCTGACTCCTGACTGCCGTTCAACGTCGATAGGTGGTGCGCTGTGCCGCGCAGCCTGTCTCGGGAGGGATGCGCACCACCAAACAGCAAACGCGGCGGTAACAGAGTCGCAGACAACTCCCTAAACTTTGAGGCTGAACACTGATGCTCCTGACTAGAATCGATATGGGGCGATTAGGGCATGCTGATGACGCCTCTTCCGGCGGCACATGGAGCAGGTCCTTGAACATCCCAAGGTATCTACTCCCAGCCATGTCCATCTCAGAGCTACCAAGGTGACAGTACTCCGTACCACGCCCGACCAGCCACAATTACTACATCGAAAAGGGCGCATTGCAAAGGCTTGCCAGCCTGCCTATCTTCAAATCCCGGGTGATTACTAACCCCCTTTCTCTCCTTTATCCCGTTTATCTTTTCTGTTGATGTCCACTGCCCATCTGAATGCTCACTGTCTCTTCTACAAGATATTTTGGCCTGTGCCCCGCTTCTTCAATTGTGCATTCCGGGTGGCGTTTGTAGTTCAATTGTCCCAGTCTTAGCCAATATGCCTGAGCAGATGACACGATGCCTGAACAGACGACTAGTACCTAACAATAAAAAGGAAAGCTATTTGAGCCATTGGGAACATCAGCAAGGGCAGTCACTGGCACTAGGTACTCCTTTGACCTTAATGTCCTAAGTCCACCTTGAGCGCTCACGGATCCATCTGGAAGATAGCTGCGCTGGGTAGTACCAGAGACTCGACATCTTATCATCTGGTCTGGGCTAGTCGCTGCAGACATGGGCTTCGGGTCCTGTCTTCCAGAATGCAGCCAAATCCTTCCTTTTAATTTACCCCTCCCTTGCACTCGGAGTCCTGCTGTCGGCTCGGCTCTCATTCGTAGAATGGTGCCGTTGCATCCTAGTGCAGTTTCAATTTCGCGTCCTGTGAGACTCTTCTTCACAACTGATAGGCATATTTCTTGACTTGGCGCCCATCGTTGACCAGGTGAGTTTCATTTAGGAACCACATACATACTCCATAGCGCTTGGTCAGCAATCGGTCGATTGGTACTCCCCTGGTGATTCACAGTCCAACAAAGCGTAATTCTCATGTTTTACTGATATAGAATCATTCCTACTCTACCAGTGTTTCCACCTATCTGGACGAAGTATGAACTTTTTGTTCTTGTCCTTCGGTCTTTAAACCCCCGGTTTTCGGTCCTGCTGGCCTGTTTCCCTCATCTTTTAGTTCTTGCCCCAGTTAACCCACGCACATTCTGCATATCGTATCTACTGTCTCTGAGAGCCGCACCGCCGCTTTCCGAACGACAAATCACATTTCCAACTTCCGTGCTAGAACCGGACGACCAAGCCGTCTTTCAAACTCTTCAGGGCTCTAGCCGCCGTCTGATCCTAGGCTCGAGATGAGGGGAGTCCTGGGAAGCTTGTTTGTTTGACGGATAACTGTCGCTGGCGCATAAACTCGGACGAAGCTTATATCTTCAGTTTTTCCTCAACAATTGAGTACCTTCACCCTTACCTACAGTATCTCATCAGTCCAAGCCAAAGCTTCGGACTAGGTGGGTCCTGAATGACGTTCAGACTTTGGAAAGCCGAGGCCCTCCTCCGCATACAGAGAGTGGAAATTAGCTGCTGGTTGCATGGAGCTGTTATGGGGTCATATGGGCGTGATCAAAATGAGCTTACTGTCAATGCAGAGAACTGTTGATATCAGGGAGTAGCTTCCTAGGTTCTCTAGTTTTATTGGCTGTTCTATCAACCTTCAGCATGGACCACCTCCTTAACTGCCTAAACTAGCTTGGTAGATGCCTGTCTGTATGAAGTAGTCGTTTCTGGAAACAATGTGAATGTAAAAAAGATTCTGGAGGTTTATCTAGCAAGAAAGTCTTTGATCAACATACACACCAGCCTCTCTTCTCAGAATGGATGCATACTGTGCATTATTATTAAGTATGTTCCACACAAGTGCTGCAAAAATGTTGTAGTGAAAGATCCTATAGAACCATCTAGTGCGAGCAAATGTCGGTTAGAAGCATCTGTGTAGCAAACAGACACTCTTCCCTTTGAGGACTTTAAGCTGATAACACTATTTTTGTGTCCGAGAAAAGGTTATGTCACATAAGATCTGCACAAACTGTCCAATTTACTTGACACAGTATCTGATACTCTTCAAGACACTGCCCCACTTCGTATGAACATGTTGAGTGAGAAGCAACCGGCTGAAGACTGGAACAGTGCTCCTAAGCACACATGTGAACTCCAAGATTCATATATCTTGCCAACAATCAATCCGTCCTATAGCTGGAATCGCCCTCTGTTCTGGCTCCAAGAAGCTGCGGTGTCTCTAAGGTGGACTTGGTCACAGATTATCAAGATTTTTCTTTCTCATTTTCCATTTCCTGCAGATCAGTGTACGGCTCCATTTCAGCATCATCACCGCTGGTCATGAATGGTGTGCGCGGAGGTCCTGCATGCCGCGAAACAGTGGCCGTGTCGTCTGTTGTTCTGCGCATGGTGTGAGCTCTCTGGGGCCTCGCGTGGTCCCAGGGCCCCCGGGCTAGATGTGGCGCTAACTCAAGCGGGCTGTGGCTGCAAGCGACGCACTCGGAACCGGGCTCAGGACCCCCGGTCTTGCGCTGCTCCAACTCCAACCTTACCTCCGCCCCTCGAAACTGTCCTCTTCCGTCCTCAACGCTCTTGTCAAGATCACGAGTCTGAAACCCACCCTCTAGATCCCGTCTTCCTCTCCGCTCTTTCGCCCCTCTTTCTTCCTCCTATCCTCTCTTCCTCCCACTCCAAGGCCCATCGCTGTGATGAAGTTTCCTGCTGCCCTCAGCAGATAGCCCGTGCCACCTTCGCGCTGAACTGTCCCCACTAGGCAATTTATTCATTTTGCCTCTTTCCCACTCGAGCATCGGCAGGCTCGTCCCCGCTCTACATTCCTTCTAGATATTATTGATCGTAGGTATGGCTGGACTTCTATTCTACAAAATGTTCCGCGGCGTCGTTCATCCGTACTGATTTCTCGATGTAGAATTGTGCTGCTATCCAGCCTTCCCTTTCTAAGATTCTTTCGTCCCTTGCGTACTCAAGAACAACGACGCCTGCGCCTTGCTTATCGTATCTCCTCCGGTGTATCTCCCCGTAATGGCGACTGAAGGGCCTGGTATGATTGTCAATGGCGGAGTGCCGCCCGCAAAATCCCCGGCCGCCATACTCGAGGAGCGGCATGCACGTGATGAGGCCCATAGAGCCACAGTGGAAGATGTTGTGGACGAGGAAGACATCCTGCATCCTCCTCCATCTTCCTTGGTGAAGGACAAAAAGCCGGATAGTGCTTCGGAACCCGTCAAGAGCACGACCGCGCAGACGGGAGCTTCTGCTTCCGCTCAGAAGGCTGCTCCCAAGCAGGCTCCGGCTTTTGATGTGCGGTCAGAGGAATCGTTTCCTGCTTTGGGAGGTGGCTCAAAGCCCAGAACCGCCGCTGCGACGCCAGCTTGGGGTGCCAAAAAGTCATCAACTGCTTCCGCTCAGACCAATGGTATCTCCAACGGTTCCCAAACATCCAGTGCGTCTCGCCCCGTGCACCAACCCCAGATTCCGTGCTGACCACCCCTGGATCAACAGCTGCTTCCGTTTCGCAGGGCTTCGGCCCTTCTGAGGGTCCCAAAATTATGAGCCTTCCGGGGAAGCATGTGGAGCAACTTCGGCTGGCGCCATCGCAGATGCTCCCACGTGCTCAACTGAAGAAGCCACTTCGAGACATTCTAAGAGACATCAGCAAGAAGTCAAAAGCCAACGTTGATATGCGTGGTGGGCCGGGCGGCTCTATCATTTTCGAGGGCAGGGGTTCTGTAGATGCGGTGAGGCAAGCTTTGAAGGAGGTCGCACAGCAGGTCGGATCGAAGGTATGGTTTTTGCTCTGATACATATGCTTCTTGTAACCATGCGCTGATCTTCGCAGCAATCTGTTCGCGTCCCCATCCCAGCGTCTGCTCGACCTCACATTATCGGCCGCCAAGGTGCGGTCGTCCAAGACATTCAGCAGCGAACTGGCGCACGGGTGCAAGTTCCCCGAGCTGAGGAGTCTGGTATTGGCGAGGACGACGACGACAGTGTCACGATTGACGTCTTGATTGAAGGCGATGCCGTTGCAGCTGAGATGGCGCGCCGGGAGATAGAGGCAATCGTCAAGGAAAGGGCATCCAATATCAATCTGCGCCTGAAAAATATCCCTCCGGAGTTTTTCCCATTCATTGCCGGTGCCCACAATGCAAACTTGAATGAGATCCAGGAGCGTACCAAGACTCAGATAAGAGTGCCACGCTATGATACGTGGTCCCGACAGCCACCACCTCAGGAGGCTAGCCCTGGCCAGGTACAGTTTGTGCCCCATCCCGACTGGCACATCCATATCTCTGGAGAGCGCAGCGCCGCCCAGGAAGCTCGTGCGGAGATTGAGAGGCGCGCTGCGGAGTTGCAGCGGCAACTCACACTTCGACAGCTTGCCATCAATCGTGGCCAACATCAGTTCATCCTGGGTGACCATGCTGATGCTTTGCATGACTTCCTGGCGGAAACTGGTTGCTCAATTATCCTGCCTCCCGCCTCCGACGACAGCGAGTTCCTCACTATCACGGGACCGGCGGACCAAATCGAAGTCGGCGTCAACCGTGCTATGGATCTTGCTACTAGCATGCAAATGGCAAGCATCGACCTGTCACGCCAGCATCCTAATGCTCCTGCTGGCCCTCATGCTCACGCACGTGCTCTCACCTCGTACCTGCAGCAACGGCAAATTATAAAGGAGCTGGAAGCCATGTACGATGCCCGGATAGTGCTGCCGCCGGCGTCGGACGGGCCTGTCACTTGGGAGGTATACTCTAGGGACGGCAAGAATACCATTCGGGCCCGTTCCGACATCATGAACCTGGTTCAAGCCCACCCGCCCTCGAGAATACGGGCCGTTCCTGTAGACCCATACCTCCACCCCTATCTACGTTCCAAGAGCGTTGAGCGGTTAAAGAGCGACTTTGGCGTTCATCTGCTTATTCCTGATGATATCAACAGTCCAGAAGTTCATCTGGTTTACGAGGGTCCATCAGCGACTGCTTCACAATATCAGATCCCAAGGCAACGACCGTCGCCTGCTGAAATTGCCACGTTTGAGAAGACTTTGCAAGCAGCGCAGGAGTTCCTCTTGAACACATTGGGAGATCAGCAGGATGTTCTGGCCAAATCGGTCACTGTTCCAGCCAAGTAAGTCCAACTTCTCAAACGCACGCGTCTCTGCTAACCTCAATCCCCAGGTATCATGAAAAGGTTCGGAAGTTTGTTGCTCGTGAACAACAAGCTAAAGGCGAAGACCACATTCCCGTCCGCGTCATCTTCAGCGAGCCCCAGGGTCGCAATGGTCATGCTTCAGGCGCCACGGCTACTGCTGCGCAGAGTGAAGTTTCTCTTCGCGGTCGCTCCAATTCTGTGGAAGAGCTCGCCGCGAGAATCCTTCAATTTGTCGTCGAACAGGAGAAGGATGATCTCGAACGAGGGTACACCACAACGTTTGACTTCCCTCAGAAGTTTGCAAACTTTCTCATTGGAAAGAGAGGCGAGAACATCAACAAGCTCCGTGAGGAGTTCGATGTTGATATCAAGGTTGAAAATGGCAAAGTCGAGGTCAAAGGACCTAAGGCCAAGGCGGACGCGGCGAAGGCGAGGATCGTTGCGCTGGGAAAGAAATTGGAGGACGAAACTACTCACATTCTCAAGATCCCTGCCCAATACCACCGTGATCTGATCGGTCAGAAGGGTAGCCAAGTCAACCGCTTGCAGGACCGCTACAATGTTCGTGTACAATTCCCTCGGGCTGCAGTGTCATCATCAGCCAATGACGACCAATCCGTGGCCGACACCGCGAGCGAAATTGGCGGTGGTCGACCCAACCGGCCGCAGCAGGCTCCTGATGAGGTTCTCATCAAAGGCCCTCGTAAGGGTGCTGACGCTGCAAGAGATGAGATCCTCAGTTTGTTGCAGTGGGTTGTGGACCACTCGCATTCCGCTACTGTTTCTGTTTCCCAGAGCCAAATCCCGTCTTTGATTGGCCAGCGCGGTCGCGAGATGGACAGGCTTCGTGCAGAGACTGGCGCTCAGATCGACGTTCCCGGAGTGCACGATGCACCAGATACGTCAGGTCGCGTTGAGATCAAGATCAAAGGAACCAAGAAGCAAGTCGAAGAAGCCAAGAAGATCCTCGAGCAGCGGGCAAGGGAGTTTGATGCTATTGTCACCAGGACAATTGAAGTGGACAAGAAGCACCACAAGGCTCTGATCGGCGCTGGAGGTAAGTCATCATACTGTATCTTGCTGATAGGTTGGGTACTAATTTGGAGCAGGTGCGAATATCCGCAAAATCGTTATTGAGGCTGGCGGCCCCGATGACGGCAGCGCCGCTCGGATAGTCAAGTTCCCCCGTCCCGATAGTAACGACTCTACGATCAAGCTTGAAGGCAACGGCGCTGTCGTTGAAAAGATTATTGCAGCTATTGAGGACTTCGTCAAGCAGAGAGAGGACCAAGTTACCGCCACGATCGATGTTCCTCAATCGCAGCATCGCTTGCTCATTGGCCGCGGTGGTGACACCAGGCGTGGTATAGAATCGCAGTTCAACGTCAGCCTGGACATTCCCAAGCAAGGCTCCGGCCGTTCTGATGTCAAGATCAAGGGGGCCAGCGCTGCTGTTGAGGGTGCCAAACAACATATTCTTGCTCTTCTCAAGGAGCAGCAGGGTGAGACAGTCGAAGTGCCCAGGCATCTTCACCACGTCATTTCTGAGAATGGCTCATTTTTCCGCCGCCTTCGCATTGACTACCAAGTGACGGTGGATCACGCTGGTCATCAGATCCCTCCAAAGCCCACCCCTGTAGACTCCCGTAACGGAGCAAATGGAGCTGCCTCCCTTCCGTTGATTACTGACGATCCTGACGCTGCCGCAAGGTCTTACTCCTGGAAGGTTGTTGATAATACCCCTCAGCCTAGTGATGCCTCCCAACCTTCTACCATTCCATGGGTCCTCTCAGGTACTCAGGAGAATGTTGCCAAGGCACGGGCTGCCTTGGAGAAAGCTATCGCGACAGCGTCGCAACAGTCTGCTACTGGCTATCTGATCTTGCCAGATCCGAAGACATACCGCTTCGTGGTTGGGCAAGGCGGTAGCCAAATCAATGCCATCAGAAAGAAGACTGGTTGCCGCATCACTGTGCCAAAGGACCAAGCGAGGGGCGAAGCCATTGAGATCAAGGGATCCAAGGAGGGTCTAGAAGAAGCAAAGAACATGATTCTGGAAGCTGTTAGCGCCGGTACGAACGGCAGTTCGAGATCATGATCATGAGGTTGCTTATTCCCTTGGTATGACTTCTGTGATGGCAGTATAAATGAATCAAAAAAGGGATATGAGAGATAGGTCGAGTTTCTTGCTTTAGTTTCTCTTTTCAATCAGGATGTTACGTATATGAATGTGTACCCGTGATGTCCTTCATGTACTTTGGCACGCTTCCTTCTCATTATCACATGTCCAGCTTATCTGTTTAACATATTCCCTGTAACGTCTTTGACTTGTTTCATGTTTATCACTATCCACTTCTCTTTTCTTCCTCTTTTGGTTCTGCCGTTTCCAGTACGGAGCGTGGCAAAGAGGAGACCTCCGCCATCTGCGTGACTGCACGGGGTCTATTTTGTTGACTTTGTGCGAGGAGACTACTCGCGGTATGCATAAGAAACATAAAGCTAAAAAAAAGATAGGGGCCTTTTTAGATGATGATGATGATGATACAGACAAGGAAGATGAGAGATGAGACAGCAGACGAATCTTCACAAAAAAAATTATACCCGACTCTTATTTGAATGATAATGATCCGATATTTTACTTTCTCTGAATGCTGGTTGGTGCGTAGAGATGTAGTGTACGCGCTATAAGGGAAAAAAAATGATATAAAGGTAAACCGAGGCACACCCTCTTCTCGAATCCAGTTCTGCGCTTTTCTGGAAGGGGGTCCCATTGTGATGTCTTCTATGTTGTTACTGGATGTATTTGCAGAACTGGCTAGTCAAACTGCAGATGTACAGTATTGTACAGTACAATATGAGGATAGATATGGATATCCCACTCAAGCAGCCAGCTGAATAATTAATTGAATTAGATCAATCATTTATCACGATTACCTCGTCGGTGGGACCGGTTCTTGTTTTTTATTCTATCTATAACGTATAGCCAACCTATCTGATAGCTTAAATCAGAGTCGGAACAGACTGGGGCTGCATTGTCTATGTGGAGCTTTTTTTAATTTCTTTTTTTTTGCCAGAAAAAAAAAGATAAATCTTATCCATCCATCTAGGCTAGGTTTCACTCGAGGAAGGAACGTTATGATGGGTGAGATGTTCAACAGGATTGGAGTAGATAAGGTTGCAAACTCGGAAGAAAAATTGGTAATGTAATTCCCCATTGCTGAATAAAATAATTCTGTTTAAAAAAAGGTTGGCTATCCTTTTGTCTTCTTGGATGGTGTTTAATAATTGTCAAGTAGATGGCCAACATCATCAGATTGTTGGGCTAGGGCTACTCAGCTAGTTTTCAAGTCCCTCTATCATGCCTTTTACTTCTTTCAGAGTTCAATAGAGTATGTATCCGTCGGAGCCAACAAGGAACAGCTTGGTGCGCATAACGGACATCATTAATAAAATGGCTGTATAGGTATATTTGTACCCGCTAAATCGAAGACAACATAATACAAAAGAAGACCTAGTCTATTTGCAGGAAACAGAGATATTCATCACCCGCTATATTCCCGCAAACGTTTTCACACAAAAAAGGTCATGGTCCATATTCCTGCTTGCTTGCCTGTGACTATAATTAAATCGTAGGCGCGAGGCCACTGCCTCTTGCGTTTTGTCCTTCCCCACCGACACATGTCCAGCGTGTATCTGTCCACACATGTCATGTATACTCGGGAGGAAGGATCACATTCTTCTCCACACAAGCCAGCCGGGGGCTCCTGCGATGAAACACGCCTCTTCAGAAGGCTTGCCACTTCCCGCCTCTGCTTTGCCTCATTCCTTCCGATCCAACCCATGCGTGCGAAAAAAAAAAAAGATTTTTACTGCTTGTTCGCGGCGTTGGTTTGGAGGTAGTGGTAGGCACCGTAGGCGAGGGCACCGCCAATGAGGAGAACGGCATACAGGCCGATACCGAAGCCGGTCGAGTCGCCGCTCTGGGAGCTCGACTTGGTCGAGGAGCTGGAGGTCTGGGTCTTCGGGGCAGGGTCACCGGGCTGGTTGAAACATCGTCAGTCTACGCCTGCATAGGAGGGGGAAAAAGTCCTGAGAGTGTCCAGGGATGCAGAGACCAAGGATATTAAGGGGCGCTAAATGGCTTGACGCTGGAAACCAGAGGTACCAAAAAAAGGGCTGGCAAAGGGCGAATGTAGCAAACTTTGCTATCCTGCCGTAGCCAAGTGCGCCGGGGGGCAAAGGACAATCAGATCGGACATACCATTCTCTTCAACACACCGACTTGCAGAGGGGCCAGAATCTCGCGCGCCTCGTCACTGTGTCCGACATCCTCGAAGGCCTCGGTGGCATCCTGGCCCGCAACGTCGAGCAGGACTTCCTCTCCACCACTGCAGTTGCGCCACGTTGTCAGCTTCCAGAAATCTCCCAGGCAAAAAATTGGATGTGCAATTGACTGCGAGTCTTTGTGCATGAAGGGGGGAAAAATAATGGTGAGCAGGGAGTACGTACGGGTGCTCATCGATGAAGGAGGAGACGTCGTAGACCTTGTCGTGGATCACGACGTAGAGGTCCTTCTTGGTGTTGTGGGAGGCGACCTCCTGGAAGGTGAATTCCTTGTTCTTGTTGTTCTCAGGCATGATGGGCTGCAGAGACTCTGGACAAGATGGATACCGGTCAGACAAGTGAGATCGCAGACAGAGGAGGAATTTGCGGAGAGGATGAGCTGCCAGATCTAGAAAGGGAGGGCTTGTAAGGTTGGGGAAGCCGCCGCGACGGGACCGAGTTATGGTTCCGAGAGAGGGCTGACGGGTCAAATCCGAGGCTGTTGGGAGCACTCACCGGGAACGGCCACGGACGGAAAGGAGACTCGGGATGGCGACACTGGCTGAAGGAGGAGGAGGAGAACAACGCAGGGCAGAAGACGGAAAAGTGTGAGGAGGTCGGGAGTCGGAGGTGAAGGGAATCACTTGGGGAAGAGACAGTCGGTGATTGCTCATTATTGGGGCCGCGCCCAGAGGTACCAGTACCTCAGCCCGGGCGGCGCCTGCGCCTACGGTGAGGTACCAGTACTTGCGCGCTGTCCGGGCACGCCGGTTACCCCATTCCTACCACAGCGGTTTCTCAACGTCTACTGTGTCTGTCTACAAGACTACTCCCTATGCCTGTGTCGCATTGATAATCACTACCATGTCGACAGGCTGCGGATTCCCCTGGCTCTGGCGGTCTCTATCTACGCGTCGTCCTCCTGTCTTTCCTTGCACTTCCAGGTGGTCTGACATGGGATCGCTGCTGGCCGTCTGCGAATAGGATGCCGCTTATTTCAGTCAACCGAACCGCCGCGGAGCAAACCACGCCCCGGCGATAGCAGCGCACCGCGAGCTCATCGCGGAACGATAACGATCCACCAGAGCAGGGCAGATACTTGTCGACTACTGATGATAAATTTGATAATCCTCCGTCTTGTCACCACCATCCGCCGTGGATACGGATTCCCTTGCCTGATGGGGCATCCTGGCCCTGGCGGTCCAGGAGACTCGGTGCCGTGCCATGCGGTCCTTTTCTCTCATCTGTGGTGACCCGACCACTCCAGCCCTCGCAATCCGGTCGTGAGGATTGGCCATGTGGCCTCTTCACCACTTCCCCCACCTGCCACGACTCCTCCGCCTTCTGGAACTTGTGCATCAACCCGTTGGCCCTGTTGCTCCTGGCCCCAGCTTCCCCGATCCTCTGAGCGACGTTATCCGAACTCCGGTACGGAGGAGTATCATCGCTCTCTTTTTCCTTATGCGTATGCCCTTATCTCTGATTTCATCGCCCTGAAATTTCCCTGGGGTAGCTTGTGTCCCCTCCCCGGCTATCTCTGCTCCGTACAAGTACTCCGTGCATGGCGTAATGGAGACTGGGAGACACTGAGCAGTTGATCCGATTCCGCTCCATGCTGCCTACGCCGCATCTTGGCAGCTGGTCTGGTCTTGGATCCCCATCCCGGCACGCGGTCTTGGAACCCCACATCTGAGATCCGCGATGGGTGCGCCAAGTGCGAAGATGTCGAAGCTCCTCCCGTGTGTGCCGTCGCCTTGTCTCGTCCGTGCTCCGCGGAGTAACAGTTCTGCCTCCGCTTCGCCTCGGAACGCGTCCGTTCCACCGTTATTCCACGGAGTAGATGTCGCCTGCTGTACACTTCTCATCCGATAATCTGATCTTGAGTGCTAGCCCGACACTGTTACATTTTTCGGAGCAGTACAAAAGACAGGCCATGGCAAGAACCATAAACGGATTTTTCCATAGCATGTACATCCCCCGTTTGATCTGCCCAATTCTTCTCGTCGAGATGCAACTTTTGAGCTGTAAAAGTCTCCATACGGTGTATTTATATATTTATATCTTGAGCGACTTGAATGATCTTGCAGCCGATGACACACAAGTCACTAGTTTTGACTGTGCAGATTTCTCGTAGTTGACCTTTAATCCATCGAATTTTGACCGGCTCCATGCTTGAAATCTGTTGGCGATGTCAGTCGAAGAACTGGCATGGAATGCTTCAAAATCAATGACTCTGCAGGGCAATATTATTTCTCTCACGCATGGGAAGTCTGTAGCGGACAGTCAGATAGATCTCAATCCTCTGTCCTGTTCAACAAAAATAGCAGTTCTTTACTCCCTCTACACATACTTTTGATGTCTCTTCCGTGCTGTCGTCATCTGGAGGACCCGTGAGACAATGTAAATCTACATGACGTCCTCACCATCTATGATGAAGGAATAAAAGTACCTATCTAGCATGAAATCTGAACCATCATTGATTTAATTACCGCAGGAGCAAGGAAAGTGAGAGACAACCCAGCAGAGAATAGAGCCAATGGGAGCACTATGTACAGTTGCCTACCAGAAGTCATGGAATGTGCTAGTGATTCTTAAGCAAGGCACTGCACAACCCCTTTATACCAATGCCCATAACTGACCCAATATTAATCCATTTAACTTTAAACTTCAATATATGACTAGTCAGATCGTGCCATTCATATCTAGGTCAGTATTCAGTGGATCTTCTAGCCTTCTTGTAAGCTTGACAGTGATCCTCCATAGTCTCTATAAGCCCTCAAATTAGATCCGTATCAAGTCAATCCCATTCCTTCTTAATAATATGATCTAGTTCCTCAATGTCACAAATCCTATGATGTTGCATGGAGATTCTTATCTTGATGATACACCATAGATTCTGAATAGAATTCAGGTCTAGAGATTGGGCGGACCAAATCATTCAGTCCATTGAGAAGAAAAACATGGGGTTATATAGTGGGGTGCTCATGTGATGAAATTGTTCCGTGACTTCTGGTAGGCGACTGTCCTGTGACGGCTGTTCTTACCAATTCGGGTGTTCATCGTCCGGGCCTGGAATGAGCCATAGAAGTCCCATTCTGACACCATCTTCCATCTTCGTCGCGACCCTTCATTCCTAAACCTGTTATGAATCTCCCTTATTTATTGAACTGCGGATTGATCCAATCCGAACCAGTCGGTACTGGACTTTCTTAGAATGATACTCGACTCCGCTTGCCATCGGGTCGAGCACAGGAGACCTCCGAATCTCTCAACAAAACCCCTGCGAATTACTGCTCTCCGTCCAACGGGCCGCGAACCAAGCGACCGGCTTCTGATTGTTCACTGGTCCCCTGGACTTGAGTCGCTGACCAAGACGACTTGAAACAGCATCGACGCACGTCATCACGGTCCGTCGAATGAACGTGGCTGCAGATTTTTGTCCAACCGGCCGTCAGCGCTTACTGTGAACTAACCCCTACATCAGTAATCCTTGCAATACTCAACCACGCAAGTCCGTGGGTTTGGATGGACGAGCCACGCATGAACTGTCCAGATCACGGACTCATTCTCCGGTTTCCTGGCCAATGACTTCCGGTATACATGCCTCGGCAGCTGCGCTCGATATGCGAACACTATCCACTTGGCAAGAGACACGCCTCATTGTCGCCTGAGGAAAGCCTCCCTCGAAGCCCAACTGAGAGTCGTGGCTGTATCTGAGCATCCAGAAAGCTTCATTCTTCAAAGGTGTTGTTCGCCTTTCTCGTGGAATCGAAATTACAGAACAGCCCTGCAGATCATTGTTGCGTGCGTTATGGCTCTGAATTAATCCGTCTTCTTAGTATGTATCTGACATGCCACAGGTTCGTTGCCTATCAAGGCATTATTCCCCTTTGCTGCCATAAGCACCTATTTTCTGGAAAAAGAAAGTACATGTTCATACATGTATGTCGGATGGCCATGCCCAGAACGCGCCACTGGTGGTCCGGAAACTTGCCTAAATATGCATGCTCTAAATCGTCTGCCTGGTCTGCACCTTCCCAGCATGAACCGTCTTCTCTATTCAGCGTGCTAAGCGTTTACATTGATGAACCACTTGGCTGGTGCCACATCATGGACTGCCACCATGTCTCAGTATTAACTGGCATTTGGGCTTGCAGAGGGGGGTTAGAAGAGGAGACGATTGGCCCCATACGTACTGCACAAGCCTGTAGAGAGGAGGAACAATGTGGAAACGAGGAAAGAAGAAAGTGGTTGTCATTATCTTGCATCGAGGATGAGTCCTTCGTCCGCACAAAGGAGATACGATGAAGCATATAATTTTGACTGGAAGACTGTCGACCCTCCTGAGAGTTTCTACCAATCGAACTCCCTCTTCTAAACGTTCATGAAGCAAGGCGTATGGTATGGACTCCTAATGCCCTCAGATCAAGGTCTATGGGTATTTCACTCTCACAAATGGTGTGATATCGGATAACCAACTGCGATGGTAAGCAAATTCAAAAGATCCAATCGCAATACGAGATATCTTAAGACCACCCCTTTCATTTGGTGTGTGTACACTGTTCCTTGACATTTTAATCCACTTTTCCACTAGGGGATGTCAGCCGACAAGAAAGCCCAGCAGAAAGAACGCGAAGAGAGACGCAAAGAAAAGCGAGCCAAGAGACAGGAATTGATTTTGATGACCGACGCCATTATGAACAACATGAATCAGCAAAATTCAACCCGCCACCGGGACCCGGAGAATCTCCAAAGGACCCGGGACGCTGTGGAACATCTAGCATCCCTCTATGAGTACATCCATCGAGTTGCCAGTTTTGCGAATCTCTTCCGTGAGAACCGTGATCTTCTCGACAAGATCGAAACTAACGAGAGCATTAAACGAGGCTTGAAGAGAGAAGAATACATCCAGTCTCTGAGAGCTGAACTCGAAGCGGTCGAGCGACTGAAAAACTTCGAGATAGACAAGAAAGAGAAGAATATCAAAGAGCTTGAGAACAAAGTAAGGGTTCTGACGGCCGAGAAAGCTTCTCTGGAGGCCGGGAGGAAGAAGCTCGAAGAGGAAAGAGCCAAGTTTGAGAAGGAGAAGAAGGACGAGAAGGCCAGGATGGACAAAGAGAGGAAAGAAGAGCTGGTCAGACGCCTCAACGAGCGAGCCAAGGAGAAAAAGGACCAGGAGGAAAAGCTCAAGGCGAAAGAGGCCTTCCTCGAGCAAAAAGCAAATGAGAAAATAGCTGCCCATGAGGCAGAGACAAACAAGAAACTAGATGAGATGCGACAGCAGAAAGCGACCGCTCTGGAGGAAAAGGAGGGGTTCAAAAAGGAGCTCGAGGATGCCAGAGAAGAAATTAAGAAACAGAAGATATTCCACGATCTGCTTCTCAAAGAGAATAAGAGATTGAAGAGCGAACTGGAGAAAGCAGAATTGCGTTGTCCCATCCAAACCGAAAAGCCCGAGGTCTAGTAAGTCGTCACTTTTCCCACTTTAGCTGATTCTCTCCATTGGCCTTGAAATTGACACATGGCTGCAGCAAGGAGGAGCTCGAGAAGCTCTTTCAGCAAATTAGGAAGTTCACCACAAACTACTTCACGTATCCACCACCAGGAGACATAGCGGTGAGCCTGGGTTTCTGTTCACATTATTCCTCCCCTCTTGATTCGCACATAGGCATCCATTACGTACTGACATGTCATATTCTACTGCGCTAGAAACATTTCAGACTCTCTCGGAAACTGGTGAAGTGCGACCCTATCTTCGAGCAGGTTCCGATCCTTCCAACGCCCGCATCGACCTTCCTCCGTCAACGAGTCGCACAACACTTCGTAATTGAATGCCTGAAAAAGGAGATCTGGCGACCCTTCCGATCTGCAAGCCTCGAAAGAAAGGCTGGCTCCGCATCCTCAGTGCTCCAGGCGATGTCGGCCACATATCAAGGCGTGAACCCGGAAGACGAGGCCGCGTGGAGAGTTCTGACGTACAAGGGCCTAGATGCCATCGCCACATCATCCGAGACGGGCGACGGTCAAGACATCGTGCAAGCTTCCGTGAAGACGATTGCCCGGTTCCTGTCCCCCCTCATCCTGGACAGTAGTCAACAGGACTTCCGAAGGGACCTGACGGACATCCTGGAGGTGGCCACGTCTATCTGGAACCGCTTGCGCAGCTACAGCGGCAAAGTCCTTATCGACTTCTCACCCGGTTCAAATAGTAATAGTAATAATAACAATCAAGGACCAGACGGCGTAGACGGCTGGGAACCCGAACGCTGTGGACAGGAGGTCGATCTGCCCAAGGACCTCTCCGAAATCATCAAGGACGCCGTGCCGGAAAGCTTTGACCCGTGGTGCCTATTTCCACGCGTCGAGGCTCGATCGATGAGCGGTGACCTCTACGTCCTCCACCGCGGCCGTGCCCTGTTCCCGGATTCGCCGGCTTTCGCCAAGGTACGCCTGGAGCAGGACGAGATGCTACTTAATTCCGCCGTCCCCGCTCCCGCGACGCCGACCAGTATATGTTCATACGTTGCGTCGTAAGCCATGTCTGTATGTGTGTTCTTGCCTTTTTTGAGCTTTTTTTTTCCTGGAAAATTGTCCAGTCTTTCGTCTCTTTTCTTCTCTTTTCTATAAAGCCTTATTTTCACTGTTTTCAGTGTTCGAGTTCGTGGAGGAGCTTGTTATGACAATGAGAGTTATGACTATGACGACGACAATGATGCTATGACCAAGCCAAACTTGTTTATTTCTTTTTCTTCTCTAATTCATATATGCCTAAATTGTCTTAATGAATGTTATCATTATTTGTATCTCCAAGATCTGGTGCTATATCTGCCTAAGATGAGATGGTCTGTGACAGTTCACGTATTGTAATGTATCTTGAACGAATCGTCAGTACCGGATCTAGAACAGTTCAATCCACCTAAAATACTAGCCCGACAGCACAACAAGCGCCCTGTCCTGGCGTTCTGGGGACCCTTAAGTATTACACATTCCTGGAATATTCCTGGAGAGTAAGACAGCGGTCCAGTCCCCAGTCAGTCAGTCATCAATAAAAAGGGATCAAAAAACATGTCATTCATTCGATCCGTCGATCCGTCAGATTCATTCATTCAGTCGTGGGCTCATAGTCGAAAGAAAAAAAAGTCATAAGTACAACGAAAAAAAAAGACAAAAACGTCTATACTTAACTCAAGCAAACAGGCTGGCCTAGTCAAAGCTAAATAAAAAAAGCAAGGTTTGCACGCTTTAAAACAGATGTGGTATTGGTTGGTATTGGGATGCAAGTTTGAAAGTGCCCTTCGTTCCTGAAATCATTAATCAAGCAAAGGTGTCATGCAGGAAAAAAGAAGATTATGGCAGAAGAGAGAGAGAGAGAGAAAAGACAAAGGAGGGGGGAAATAAATAAATAAATAATATGGGGAGAAGTAATGGGGGGGAGGGAGAAGAGGATAGATATGTCAGACCAGCCGTTGGATGGTTTACATTTGCGCTTAAGCTCAAACAACGAACAAACAAACACACAGAAGGGCATTGATATCATATTGAGAAACGACTCCAACCCCCCCGGTTTTTTGCCTCCAAAAATACAATCAAAACCAAAAGTTAGAAAAAAAAGTTGGAAAAAGATTCATTAGGGTATGCATAGTGCGAACAAAAATTTCCTTTCTATACAACAAACAAACCTGAGAGACAATGATGAGCCCACGCCTTTCAATTCACCGATTTGCAAAAAGAAGAAGCAGAAGCAAAAAAATCTTATTTCGCTGGAACGCGCTCATAGAATACAATGTACGCCTGCTCATTCTGCAGGCGATCAGCGTACCGCAGGTCCCGCGGGTTGAAATCGCTGACGTGCTCGTCGTCGAACTTGCGCCAGCAATTGCGTTGTGCGTCACGCACGAGCGAAATATAGTGGCCGCTGCTCATGGACGGACCGATGTGACGAAGAACGGCGTATGCATCGTAAGTGAACGGTGGCGTTGTTGGTGAAAAGAAAGTTTGCGTGGGATCAGAGGCTGGCGCATCACCGTTCGAGGGATTTGCGGGGGGATAGGGTATCACAAAGTCATCTATATTTAGGCCGTGTAGAGGAAAGTCGATCGGGGTGTGGATCTTACGCGCGCTTTGGGTCTTGGATGCAGAAAAGCGCTTGAAGTGAATGACAAGGATCTGCGGTGCCCGGGTGAGGATGATCTGCTTGGTCGCGACGCGCTCGCACTTGCAGTACGGGCACTTCCACACTTCGTCGCCACTCAACATCTCTTCCGCAGTGTAGCTGCGGAGGCACTGATAGATATCGCCCGTGCCCGAAGGCGGGATCTCAACGCTGATGCTGTAGAACGCTTCGTAGGTCGTTGAGGTGCGTTTGCAAGTTGTACAACGCAGTCGACTCGCATGTTGCCCTGCAAAGAGAGAGGAGATAAAGGACTCCTCTCGATGGCGGTAACGGTCCCATTCGATCTTCGAGACTTTCGGAACCGGCATTCTCTCCCGCTGCATCTCTTCCTCGAAGGTCAATGGCCGCAGCGGCGTCCTTTGCCAGTTTATGTTGAGATCCTCATGCAGACAGTCCACGATGAAGTCGAAGAATTCTTTCGCATCCTGCTGCCTATCTATAGCCCATTCGCGGTTCATTCGGCCACAGAAATTCCGAAAGGAAGTCGGCATAATTACCTCCACGTCGTTCTTCCACAGGGAGCGTATAAGATTGGCGTAAAGGCCAGGCATAACTCCCTGGGACCCTTTCCAATTCTTCTGGACATAGTAGCGGAATCGGTTATCAATGAAGAATTTGCTTAGCATGACGGTTGCGCTCATGCATTGGATGGTTGAGTTCATATAGCAGGTGACTCCAAAGTTAGTGAGACCAGTCCGAGGAAGTTTGAGCCGATGGATGGCCGAGTTCGGCGTGTAGAGAGCAGTCCTAGTTGCAGAATTCTGACGTTCAAGGGGTGGTTGTATCTGTCGACCGTCTGAAACCCCGCTATAGCTAGGTCGAGGAACAGCCGGCGGTGGCCGTGATGGCGCAACAGGAACAGGGTCTGCATAGTTAGGCGTTGCGTGCATTGCCGGTCGAACTTCTGGCATAACCATCGACTGCTGGATGGCATGCGGCTCTGGGAAACGGCGCAGAAAGTCCTCGTAGGTATGAACGAATGGGGAAGGAGGCTGCTGCTCCGATTTAATGTCTTCAGGCTCTTCGGTAAGTGTATCCCCTTCTCCTGCGTAACTGCTGGTATCGATCTCTTCATTCTTCGATCTCTCCATCCATGCAGAGAGCTCTTCAGAATCAAGGGGTTTATATTCTCGAAGCCTCCTCTTCCTTACTTCCAAGCTGGAGTTTGCACTTGCCACTGTTGGAACCCTTCCAATTGGTCGCCCAGGTCCTCTCATAGGTCTCTTCGTTTGAATAGATCCCATAACAGCAGCTGTGGACGATGTAGCTAGGGACTGCTGACCAACCAAGTCAATCCACGCATCGAGCCCACCAATTAGAAGAGCCGGCGGCCGTCCATCTTTCAAGGGCTTGTACGCATTAAACTCGTACAGCGTGTCGTAGAGCGCTCTCAGATGAGGTGCTGTTGTTCCAACGGGCGACCCGGCAAGGTAGCTGACGGAAGCCGTGCTTTGGTCGTAGTATACGACTAAGTCGAATTCGTTTCGCCTCTCGAACAAGGACTGCTCGTACTCCGGAGAGACAACCAGGCGCTCCTCAAGCTCTTCCGCAGACACATTCTCTTTCAATACCACAGGCTCGATACAGATAATCGATGTTGCAAATATATGCCCGCTGTCATACTGATCTCGAGGACGGACGTCAATCAGGAGAACATTATACTTCCTTAGGTACTCCAACAACTGTTGAGGGTGAACGGTCTGACTGTGTGGTAGCTCGGCGGACCTGCTTTTCGTCTCCCTTGCAGGATGAACCCCGTTGGGAGTCCGTGATCTATAAGGATTGTCGTCGACTGGGGTAGGACTGGGACTGCCTCTGGATGAATCCGTGAGTTGTGAATATCGCTGGTTTGCTGCACGTGCGCTCTCTGTTGAGGTTCTTGGTGGATTCGACGGCGGCTGAGATGGTACAGTCCATATTGGATTGTACGCTGGGTCGGGGGCACGGGGTAGCGACGCATTCAAAGGAACCTTGGGAGGGACAACCGGCGTAGTCTGGGAAGACCCCATACTACGTGGACCTAATGGACGCGAAGGCGGAGAGCTAAGGGAGGTGCTGAACCTTCCCTGAGGAGGATTAGAAGACAGTCGAGGAGGGTAGTCAGAAAGGGAACTCGGAGGCGAAGGCATTGAAACAACGCCGTTTTGTCCATTGGCTGGTGCAGTCTGCTCTCCAGGAACTGAGGACGGTGTAGCTCTTAGCCTGGCAAAGCGTAGAGCAAGGTCATCAGCAGCGGAATTCCTGCCAACAGGCTTGCGAGAAATGCTGTCTTGTCTGGGTAGCTCCTCAGGCGCCCTTTGGAAATCAGATGGGCTCGGCATTCTCAGTGAGCTGTTTCTTCGATCCTCGTCGCGGCCGTTCCCTCTTGGACTAGGACTGCGGGGTGTTCGAGCCGCAGATGATTGCGAAAGTCGGTACTCTGCGCAGGCTTGACTTGCCGGCTTGACATTGTTGACATGATTGTCTTCAATGATCTGCTGCTTTATCGCGTCCATGGTGCCCTGCTTTGTTCGGATTGACTGTGTAGATTGCGTTAGCTGGGATACCCAACGGAGCAAGTCTCAACCAATTATTCAGATATTGGTTTCTGACGTCTTAAAGATCTCCACAATTCATATATGTTCTGGAGCAGGCTTACCAGCATCAGATCTGAAAATTGGTCGTACCATCCGGGGCGTTGATTGATAGCGAGCCGGTAGTCGGGGTGGCGCGGTATGATATTGACAGTGATCTCAGAAGCACGAAGATACTCAACATATGCCGCATCCAACTGGTCCTTGTCGAGCAAGGCCCTGAAGCGTTGTACAGCCTCTCGGGCACGCTTTAGGAGATCGTTCAGCTGCAAAACCAGTGAGCAAACCGCGCGCACCTCGAAGCCAGGGAATCCCGCGACGGGACAAATGGACCAGAGGAACATACCGAAGAGTTTTCCTCCACTCCCAGGAAGGCAGCTTGATCCTGAAGATCCTTTATATGGGGAAATCGTGGCCGTCGAGGTCCGTCTGGCGGGGTACTAGTTCCATTCCGGTACGGGCCCGCCCAGCTGGCCCGCCCGCTGGATTGAATCCTACCGGCGGAGGGAGAACCGTTGACGTTCTTCCAGGGCAGATCCTTGGGCGGGGAAGGCAGAGCAGCTGCATCGGAAGACATTATCTGGAGAGAGGGGGCAGAGGAGGGAGGAGCGAGCACATGATCCGAGGATGCGCGGGCGACGCTGATCAAGCGACGGTGAACGGGTGCGATGAAAATCGACGGCTCCAACGACTCTTTGAAGACAGCTATGCGACACGATCTGAACGACGGACAAGAGAGCGGACGAGGGAGGTTGCCAAACAGGAGCAGAGACGAAGCCCGGCGGGAGTTCGTACACCGTGTCGAGTCGTGCGTGTCTCCGAGTGTCTCTTGTCTCTCCGCGGACCAACCAGGCGGGGAGTCGCCGTCGCCGCCGTCCGGGGTACCGACACCGCGTACGGTAATGACGATACGGCGAAACGGCGAGACAGACGGCGGCTCGCTGACACGTGAACCGGGCGCTCACCGCCTTTGCCTATGACGCCACTGCCGGGCGCCCCAGACGCGGTGCCCTGCAGCCGCTGCTTAGTCATGTCTCTCCCCCCGGCGAGTGGAGTCACCTTGTACAGTACCTATCTGCCTTGAGCTCGCATCAACGCCGACGACTGCAGCAACCTCCCCCTCCACAACTCTCCCCTGCAGCTTATTTAGGCTGTTCCTTCTGTCTTCTATTATCCGGGCGGGCGGTTTAATATCACTCGTCATTTTTTATCCAGTGTCTTTTACCGCCCTGTTCGTCCAACGTCATAGCGTGGGGATCGCGGTAACAGTGGTCTCACTTGCGATAACTGCATAGGTTGCGTCCTGCCCACCTACTCTACCGTCAGCATGGCGGGTTGGTTTTCCTCGGTCTCCCCGCTCGACGAGAAGATCGAGCGGGCGACATCTTCCTCGTTGTAAGTTGTTTTGCGCCCTTTCCGTGACCGGGACCGGTTCCCCTCTCCCCACCCTCAGCTCTGACAACGAGTAGGGAAGACATCGCTCTCAATCTCGAGATATCAGACATGATACGGTCAAAAAGTGTTCAACCGAAGGACGCAATGAGGTCATTGAAACGGCGACTGGAAAGCAAGAATCCAAATGTGCAACTTGCTACGTTGAAGGTTGGTGTTTCCCCCACTCGGCTCCAGGCCACTAAGTTTCGCCTACAAGCTGACCGTTGATACTGTAGTTGACGGATACGTGTGTCAAAAACGGCGGCGCTCACTTCGTCGCTGAAATCGCATCTCGCGAGTTCATGGACAATCTAGTGTCACTACTTAGGGCCGAAGGGGCACCACTCAACAACGACGTGAGAGAAAAGATGCTGGAGCTCATCCAGAGCTGGGCCATAGCAGCCCAGGGGCGCCTGGACCTTGTCTACCTGGGGGAGACATACCGAAGGTTGCAGAATGAAGGATTCCGGTTCCCCCCCAAGACGGAAATCAGCAGTAGCATGCTTGAGAGCAGCGCAGTAGGTTCCACCCAACCTGCAGATCCTGGATGCATCTTGCTGATGTTACCAAATGACAATAGCCTCCAGAGTGGATAGATTCCGATGTCTGTATGCGCTGTCGAACGCCGTTCACCTTCACCAACCGAAAACATCATTGTCGCAATTGCGGCAACGTCTTTGATGCCCAGTGCTCGAGCAAGACCCTTCCTCTGCCCCACCTTGGAATCTTACATCCTGTCAGGGTGGATGACGGTTGCTACGCGAAACTCACTTCGAAGTCGTTTTCCCCGTCGGAGCGGGCAGCGTTCAAGAATAATTCCATAACGAAGTCATCTACGATGGAACCGCGTAGCGCTAGGGCCGAGAGTGGATATGATGAAGACCTGAGACGGGCTCTCCAAATGAGCCTCGAAGAAGCTCGCGCGAGTGGCTCAACTGGCTATGTTCCGCAGTCGAAGCAATCGCAGGAAACCATGAAAGCATCATCTAACGGAGCGACCACTGCAGAGGAAGAAGAAGAAGATCCTGACCTGAAGGCTGCTATAGAAGCATCGTTGAGGGATATGGAGGAGCAAAAGAAGAAGCATGCAGCGGCTTTAAAAAGCTCCACTGCGGCAGATACATCTTCCAGCAATACCTCTGCAGCTGCCCCTTTACCCAAGAATCCATACGAGCTCACCCCTGTCGAAATTGAAAAAATCCACCTCTTTGCTACTCTTGTTGATCGACTCCAGCATCAGCCACCGGGGACCATCCTACGAGAGCCTCAGATTCAAGAACTATATGAAAGTGTTGGAGCTTTGCGACCTAAGCTTGCGCGGAGCTATGGGGAAGCAATGAGCAAACATGGTATGCATTATATTGCTTTCGAACTTACCGAGCCATCTGGCTAACAAGACCCAGATACACTTCTTGACCTTCATGCTAAGCTTTCAACCGTCGTCCGTTATTACGACCGTATGTTAGAGGAACGGCTGTCGAATGCGTATGCGCAACACTCGCTTGGCGGTTATGGATCATTCGGACCCAGCCAGCAGTCTTCCGACATGTATCCCGCAATATCTGGAGCAGCGCCTGATGGAAGGACCGGGGCTGAGAGCTTTTACTTTGGGAACGCGGTTCCTCATAAATTCAACGCGCCCAGTTCTTTGTACCAGCAGCGACAGTTAGCAGGAGGAGGGTACGAACAAGGACGACCGCCTGCAAGGATGATGAGTCCTGGTCCCTATTCTCCACAGGCGTCTTCCTTTGGTGACTCTCAAGGTCAGCCAGGGAATCGCCCTGACTACAATCCTATTGCGTCACCGCCGCCATCACATCCTGCTGTCCCCTACTCTGCTTCAGTTCCTGGACAAGCAGGACCGCACAACTTCTACCCTGCTCAGGGGCAACAAAGCCAGGACGTAAACCAGGCCCGATCTTCCCAGCAGCCGGAAACGGAAGCGCCATATCAACACTCTCCGGTCCTGCGACGGGACCCCCAGCAACAGCAATCAGTGCCCCAGGCTCCTCCGGCTCAGCCTGTTCCCCATCAGCATTTTGCAGCAAACGCGATGCAGTCCCCTGGGTATCAACAACCTCAAGAACCTCCGACGCCGCAGACACAGGTTCAGCCTACCGCACAACCGCAGCAGCAGCAACAGCAACAGCCTCCCCCACCGTCATATTACTTTCAGCAGCAACAACCTCAAGCAGGGGCACAACCGGCAAATGCAACACCGCAGACGAACGGATCATACCCCTCCTTTGCCGACAATCCCCAGGCTGCTACATATCCTGTTACCGGGCAGTTTGAGCAACCACCGCAGCCCAAAGCTGTTGTTGAAGAGAGCTTGATCGATCTTTGAACTACGTGTCTGACATGTTAGCGACGGCGTCCCTGTTTATTGATTTTACCTTCTGGTCTGTCCTCGCAGCTTCTTTCACCATAGCATTATGATACCTGACGGGTTCCCTCTTTTTGGCTCATGACTATGCATTGCATCACTGGTCTTGTACTTGGTTTCGATGTAAGCTGTCTTCCGAGGCAGAACCGCTTTGGCTTCTTGTTCGTGCTTGTATGTGCGTATGTATGTATCATGAAAGTTATGCAGCAATCGAAGATACCAGCGGGAAGCGGCTGTCAAAGCAGACATCTTGCTCTCAGAGACTGGATTGAGGATTACGCAGCCGATACATAGTCCAGCAGCCTGTTGAGGTGGGCTTTTGCCGTCTCCCAGCTGTGCACCCAGGTGCAGGTCACGTGACAATTAGCTTCCCCGTGTGGAGAACGGAGCGTACGGCCGGTACCTGCCCGTACGCCGTATCATAACGCGTCATGACCGACCGCCGCGGCGGGCTCCGACCGACTAACCCTGGAAAGGAAGATACCTGAACTTCGACTTCATCTTCCACCTCGCTTTTGCCTCTTGCCTCGTCACCATTCTCTCCCCCTTCTCCCTCTCCCCGCCAGCCATTTTTCCATCTCTTCCACCTCATTGATCCCTCTTCTCCCTCCTTGATCCTGGGCGTTGAAATTTCCCTCCCCTGTTCGCCACTCCACCTGCCCAATCTTGCATGCTGATGCGGGCTGGCGATTGAACCGTCGGTTTCCTGTCCACCAATTGCCTTTAACCGCGTTGTTCTGACGGCTGATTTTCCTGCATCCACACACCCGCTCACGTCCTGCTCCAATTACTTTTCATTGTGCATTCCAGAGCTCTCCCTTCGTCGTATTCCTGCCGTGCGACCCAGTGATCTTCCCCAGCGCGGGTTCGATGCTCCGGCCTCCTACTGCTCGTTGACGCCGCCGGCCTCTGTCGCTCGCTTTCTTGGCCTGCAACTCGTCGAAAATCTCTTGCGAATTAACCTTTTCTTTCTTCACTCGGCATGCCAACGTCGAACAATACTTCTTCCCCCGTGAAACGGCCTGGGTTGGGCCGGCGCTCAGCGTCCTCCCATGCGCTCATCTCCACGCGCACCTCGCCATCGAATCAGGCGGAGCTGTCCCACTCGCACACTCAGAAAGCACCTGTCCATAAGCCACATCGTCCCCATGTGGTAGGCGGTGCGCACCGCCTTCACGGACGTAACCCGTCATTTGGCAAGAACCTGAACAAGCTGCAGAAGCTGATGGGTGCTGAGGGCGCAACGACCAGTGCCGGCGCGCGACATCATCAGAGGAAGAAGTCAGCTCCGGTGACACCAGCTGCAAGCCCTCGTGGTCACCATCACGTCCGCTGGGATAGTGCGAAAGGTGCCCTTGGTGATCACAAAGCAAATGTGTCGATGAAGAAGAACTATTCGAGTCCGGCACTCAGACGAAATACTTCTGGGGTTCTGGGGAAGAAGGCACTGGTGACTGATCGGCCGCACGCTGCAAAGGGCCAGGTCAAGAAGGTTGTAGGATTCCAACTGGCTGATTCCGACGACGACGACGGCGAATGGGAGGACAGCACTCAGTCACCAGAAAGCACGAGACGCAATTCAGAGGTCCCAGTTCAGGACGGCGCAGAAGACAACACTGTTCTGGTTGATCCCTTGACATTTGTGAAGCGTCCTTATCCTCAGGCTCCCCAGGCTTCTAGTCTACCTGAGCAGAACCGCAAGAGTCTTTCGCAGGAAAGTCATCAGGAAGATCAGCATACAGACGAGGACGACGACGACGAGGAGGAGGAACAATCTTCTACTGAAGAACGCGAACAGCGCACACGGACGGTGGAGCATGAAGATATAGCGTCGCGACTCCTCAGCCAGTCTCGTTCATCGAAAGCTCCTCCTGCGATGTCCTCAGTATCAGCAATGGCAAAACCGGCGGCAGTCGATCCTACGCCGCGGACTACCTCGCTCTCCAATATTGCCTCCAGTCAGGATGCATCACGCCGCTCCCCGCTCTCGACGTCCAATCCTGCAAATACTCCTGGTAATAACACACAGGGTACATCATCGTCGATGGAGGGTGGTGTATCCCGCTTTATCATCAATGACAAAAGCGGCCAGTCGCGCACTGACTCTGATCCGAACACTCCGTCGTCTTTCCTTCCACATTATCATCCTCAAACTCCACCCTCCCCGGGCCAGGGAGCTACTTCGAAAAGGACGAAGACATCGCCTCCACCCAGACCTCCCGGTGGGGAACCGCCATCACGCACCCAGCAGAAATTGTGGCTCCAGCGGACAGCGGCTCTCAGTACATCACCTCCCGATTCACATGGGCCAGGTTCTACCATGTCTCCATCCACCATGGACCCAGCCTTCACCGCTCACTCACGGCCTGGCTCGCGACCATATGACGGTGGGAGGGGGATGAACGGGAGCGCAAGAGCCGGAGGAACGGCCCATGACGGCGAAGCTAAGCACATCCGCAAAGCATATGAGAAAACTGCATCAGAGCTCAACGTAGTCCGGCGGTTCCAGAACCCAACCAAGGACAGCTTTAGCCGAGTGAGCCGTTTCATGAACGAAATGGAGCGCCCAGCGACTGGCGCCGCACAAAATCAGTCCCCTACGAAAACGGAGAAAAAGCGGCACGGCGACTCGGAGACAGGACTCACTCAACTGATCAGTAAAGCAAGGCCATTTGGTCTAAAGAGCTCTGGTTCTCGTGTGAACTTCCAAGATCAAGATGATGCCGTTAACGTCGGCGATACAGCGGAGCCCGTGGATCGGTTGGGTGTCGACAACCCGTCACACTCTCAAAATCCCACTCACCCTGTTGTGGATGATGCTGCACACGGCGGTGCGAATGATAGCGTCTTCCCAGACGAGACCGTGATGATGCTTCGTCGCATGTGGGAGAGTAGAGAGGTACCTACTGCGGGGTGATATCATACCGTTTGGGCCCTCCTGTGTTCTGGGGCTTGGTTTAAAGATTGTTCTATACGGCTCCATCCGTCCATCGACCAAGCGCTTCGGGGTTTGGTAATCTGATCGTCCGCAGTTTGTGTGTGCAGAGGGACCTGCCTACGTATCTAATATAACCTGAGTGTGATTCCTAGCTCTCTTGCTTTTATTATTATGAATGGCGTTTCGGGATTGCAATTCAATGGGGTAAGGTGTTTTTTAGAGGGCTTTTTTTCCTTTTCGGATTTTCCCCCCCTTTTCCAAGATTCGGTCAGGCGAAGCAATGGATAGCTAGGAAGGAATATAGGGCTGGATGGGCATGGAGCAGGAGTTTGTTTTTTTCTTCTTCGTTTCCCTCTTGTCGTTCTTTCTGCTCGAGTTGTGGAGGAAAGAAGGTTGTACTGCGTGCGTGGCAGGCAATACCTTCGGTAGTCAGCCAGTCAGTCAATAATAAGTCTCATCCATATTGGGGTTTGATGAGTGGATCCTATGTCTTTAATTTTATTTTGTATTGATTAAAATCGAAGTAGACTGTAACTGGACACAGATTCCATTTCCTGAATGGGGAAGAGAATGGAATAGGTACCTGTCACTCACACCAAGTCATATGTATGTGTATTACTGGATAGTAAATGCGATATCTACCATACCTACATGTTATTTTTATTTTCCCTGATTACTGATTACAGTTATTACTTCCTACCTCTTTATCTTGATATAAATTAATATAGTAAAGCTGCAAAACGGGGCAAAAGGAATTTAAACAACACAAACATTCTATTCTATCAGTTTATCCCATATCCATATCCATATCCACATCCATATCCATATATCTAGATCGATCGTGTCGTGTCTATATTATTTCTCACTACGCAAACAACAAAGCGCAGCAACGGAACCTGGATCAGATCACGTCAGGTTCTGAATCCGAATCGAAAATCCCATCTACAGAGGAAAACCCTGGATAAAGAAAAAAAGGATCTATAATTAAAATAATAATGTAATAATGGTCTTCGAGCGGAAGAAGAAGAAGAAAGGTATACCCATATAAGCAAGGCCAATCGACGAGGCAAAAAGGGAGTGAGTAGGATAGATAGCCCAATTACATCATGCCATCATGCAGGCAGGGGCTGCGCTCGTTCCTTTCCCTTTCCACTCTGGGTCGGCTCCTCTCCTCCTTCGCGTCCAGAGTGATAACGATGACTGGTACCGCCATCTTTGTGGTGGTTACCACCGGATGCTCTAGGTTGGTTAGCGCTGCGGTGGTGTTTCTTCTTTTCCGATGAGCCACCAGGAGGACCCTGTCCAGCGGGTTGTTGCTGCTGCTGCTGATCTGCAGAAAAAGACTCAGGCCCAGGACCTTTCCCGCATCCTCCTCCTCCCTTACGACGGCCAGAAGAACCACCCTTGCCACGTCGGCCTCCTCCTTTGCTGCCTTCCTTGGCAGCTCTGGCGGCGGCTTCTTCCTGCGCTTTAAGCAGCTCCATCACTCGCTTGCTCTCCTTGTCCCACCACTCCTGGAACTCCTGCTCCAGCTGGATGTCGTGGAGGCTGTGCTTGACCGTTGCGGCTTCACGCAGCTCGTCCTTCTCCGCTTGCTGTTCCAGAAGGATTGAGGCCAGCGGGAGCGGTCCGGATGATGGAGAGTTGAAGAAGCTGGACTTGCTGGGTTCCGGTCGAGGACTGTGGCGGATGGACTGGATTATGGGCCGCGAGGGAGTAGAGAGGCTAGGTGAGGGGACGGGACCTGGTGTGGTCTGCACGGGTTTGGCAGGTCTAGGTGGAGTCGGAAGAGGGGCAGAGACACTGCGGCTTTGTATCTGCGAAGGAGTCGACCCTGGCTTAGACCTAGCTGCTGGCGACGTGCCAGCGACGGTCTGTCGTAGGGTCATTGCAGGTTTCTGGGTTGCCTTCGTTGGGTCAGGGCTTTGGCTTTGCCGGCCGTCATTGTTTGCTGAAGGCTCCGGTTTGCTCGGGGCCTTCTGTGGAGTGGGTATCTGCCACGGTGACTGCGGCTTTGCCTTCGCGTTCTGTTGAGCCGCAAGCTTCTCCTGCATCTGTTGTTGCTGAAGCTTCTTTCGCTCCCTTTGTGACAGCTTTTGGGCGAAGCTGCCGCCCGCGCTAGCCTCGCGACGAGCAGACATACCCAAAGTCAGGTTGGAGACTCGGGACTGAGAAGCCTCAGCCATAATCTCCTTCAGGGTCTTTTTTGAGCTCGAGATCACAGTAGAGCTCCAGGGAGCTTTGGAAGCGGTCTTTTCGGGGAGCGGAGAGATGGGTTTAGTCCCTTGTTCAGCTTTAGCTCTGGATTCGGATGGAGATTCAGCAACGACGGCATCTGAGGCAGAGCCCATCCGCTCATCCAGATCACCTCGTTCACCAAGAGACTCCCCTTGCGCGACAGTTGTCTCGACTGCTGGCGATTGCGGTTCGACACTTGGGTCTCCAGAACTGACGGCCCTAGTGGTTCCCTTGCCTTTCTGTGAAGGTCCGGGCGATGAGACACCGTCGTCATCCATCTGGAACATCAAGTCGCCAGCGGACTGCTTGGATTTGAGTACAGGACTGTCAGCTGCTAGGTTGGTCTCTTTCGTTGGCTTAGCTTTCTGGGATAGTGGTGAGGCTGGCGTCTTGTCGACATTTCCAGCTCTGAACTTTTCCTCATACGGCTCATCCTGGTACAAACGAGATCGGAGCCTCATGGAGTCGATCCTTCGCTGCCGGTCTTGCTCCACGAGTGACACGAGCTCTGGATACTTCTCGAAGACGAAGTCTTCAGAGTTGCGTGAACGAGAGACCGGGTAGCATGCGAGTTGGTTCTCCTGGCAAACTTGATCAAGTTCGCCAAGCAAGTCTTCATCAAGGTCATCCAGTAGCCTGCATGATGCGTTAGCAAATGGGGTTTTTGTTGCAACAAATTAGAGTATGCTTACTTATTCTCCAGCATGACTTCGAGATTAAGGCAAATGTATTCCAGAGCAGCGTCTTTAAACTCCGTCACAGTAAAAGGCGCAACCGCGTTGAGGAGATGACAGACATTACGCGTATTGACTAGGTAAACTTTTGTCAGCCATGGTTCTGTTTTGTCTTGCAGCTGGGATACTAACCGAATCGACCGAGCATCTTTTGGCAGATTTGAGCTAGTCTATCCATCATCAGCTCGTTCGCCGCGGACATGACATCAAGAACAAGATCGATAAAATCGTTCAGGCTCTCTGATCTAACTTCGTCGAATAGTTCTTCTTCGGTATCTGCGTATGCGTGGCGAAGAACGAAATCGAAGACTGTCGGATCGATGTCTTTGAGATCGATAGTGATCGTATCCTCGACTAAATTATCACGACGTGAGGACAGCCATTTGCCGCCGGAGCGACCGTGAAAGAGGCCGTCAAAGAAGGGACACCTCCGGCACATGACCTGGCTGTGTGCTCTGACACACCCGCCGTTTAGCTGGATTGTCACATCTCCACTCTCGAAGAAGGAAGGATCGCTGATTGCATGCTGCATATCGATTTTCAAGCACTTAGCGGGCTCGATGATCACCCTAGCTGCTCGTTCCAAGGTCCGCAGCCCCAGATGCGTCGCAATTCGCATTACTTCTGTCCGAACCTGACGGTAACGGGATGCGTTCTCCGAAGTACTCTTGATTCCACGCCAGACATCCAGGACGCTGTCTGTATACAGGAAGAAGACCAAGTTCAGGATCGACAAGAAATCGACACCCTGGAATCGGACTTCGACCTGCCCATCTTTGCCGTATTCAATCGTGAGAACATCTGGGATCGAAAAGAAATAATTCTGTCGGAACTGCGGGAACGCCTTTCTCAAGGCCGGACTCCGTCCAGTCAGGATAAACTCGTGGACGGGGATCCGTACGTCAGAGACAGTGCTCATTATCCAGACTGTCCCGCGCGGGCTGTCAAATAGCTCATCAGCCTGAAGGACTGGCTGGATCTGCGACTCTATATCGGGCGACGAGAGCACAGCTCTCTTGATTTTCGGGATAAGCCCTAACGAAGCCGCGGGATCCTCGGTGGGTTCGTCCAAGCCAGTTTCATTGTCCGCCGCGCTTAATCCCCGGAATGGCAGTAAGTTTGCAAAATCATTCCATAGGGTCGACTCATCGACATGGATTTGCTCCTTTGTCACATCGCAGTCTCGCTGAGCGACCGCATATGCTCCAAAGGCATTGCTCCTCACACCGACCACCCTAGAAAGGCCTGGTATGCGGACGAACTTGTAGTCCTTGGACCCGGTAGCCTTTATGTTCGTGCGCTTTTCTTTCCTCCATGCTGAGCCGGAGTTCGTGCATATGATGATGGACCCGTCCTGTCCAACAGCAACATCTTTGACAGCCATGTGAGACTTTTTAACAGACCATACCCGTACAGGCTGAGACAATGAGTTACGAATCTTAGCGGGGTTCGTGGTAGAGGATGAAGCTGAGCCTGTATCCGCCTTCTGGTTGGCCTGAACTGTGTAGACCTCACCGAAACTCGACAGTGCGCAGATGGTATCACCGCCCGAAGTCACCTTCACAATACGGTTGACAGAGGCGTCGTATCTGGTCGCCAAAAAGCTGTTCCTTATAAAGCTGGAGCTGACATCAAGTGGGAACGATAGTTTCGAGTAACCATACTGCGTGAAAACCCACACATCGTGACTCTCCAGGAGCACAGTCGTGGCTCTGTCGATAGCTGAAACCATCTGGATAGGAGAATTGAAGAGAGAAGCTCCAACTCGTCGAGGAATAACTTGGACTTCTAGCGAACGGGCATCTGAATCGACAAGGCCAAGCTGACCTTCGTTCTTCCCGAAAGTATAGAGGCCGGACGTGCTGAAGACGACCGAATGGATTGCGGACGCTGCTGCGCCAAGAATGATTTCTCTTTTGAATGGGTTGAAGATCTGCCTTGGCGTCGTCTGGATCGGAATATCATTCTTGTTACTTGTCCGCGGTAGGTTGTAGCCCAGCTGACCGTACTTGTTGCTCCCCCAAGAGAAAATCTCGCCATGTTCGGATATGGCGAGGGTGTGATCTTGGCCAAGAGCGACGGAGACGATCTTCTTTCCCACAAGCGCACCTGTCTCGATGCATACAAAGCTGAACCTTGTCGATTCATCTCCGGTGCCTAGACGTCCACCTGGACCGAAGCCGCACATGAAGAGATTCGACTCTGGATCATTTGTGAGTACAGCCGTATGAAGTTTGGACATTACGACGTCTTGGAAACTAATGGGCTTGCTTCTGATTAGTATCGGCAGATCCGATGGACGGCAAATGTCATGCTGGCTAGTAGACGTGTCCCTCCCGTCATGATCTGACCGACGTTCTTGGTATTCACGATAGAACCTTTGCAACAAATGCTCTGGACGTTCCACAGTAATCCGCTCGGGGAATTGACGGTCATCCTCATCGCCAAGGCCAAGGGTCAAATTCTTGTTGCTGCCAAATGTGAAGACCTCATCGGCCTGGAGATTCGTGCGCGGCTTCAAGACAGCCCTGGCAGCATTTTCGTCTTCGTCATTGTCATCTCCATAGGTAGAAGAAGCAATGGAGGATGCATCCCCATCCCCAGCGTCGACAGTTGAAGCGCCCTGCACGGTGTCATCCCGCGGCACGACTTGTTTGATATCCCGGTACATGATAGTCGCCCCGTACACGTCGAAAGGACTGTATCCTTCCCGATCCTTTATCTTTATCAGACCACCAGACGGGTGATGGGCGCCTCCAGGACTGCTAAAATCAGTTGCATCGCGCATGTCCCGCGCCATCAAGGCTTGCGCAATTGCTGCATTCCCGGCGTACAGCGCACGATGCAGGGCAGTCCACCCGCTTTCCGAATCCTGCGCGTAGATATCGATGAAGGGTATTTCCAGCAAGGCGGTTGCGAAATGTATCGCAGAGGCCTTGGGCGATGAAGCCACCAGGTGGAGGAGCGTCCTGCCATATTGATCCCGCGCGTTTATTTGGGCTCGGGTAAGCGCCGTGCCGGGTCGCTGGGAACCGCCTCGATCCGGGAAAGACGTTCCTGGGGAAGTACCGATATTCTTCTTATTCTTTGACGACGGGTTGGGGGACGACCCTAGCGCAGCCCCAGGACTTCCGACCTTGGGCGTAGTATTTCCTCCCGTAGCACGCTGGCCGCCAGAAGCATAGGTGGCGTTTGCCAGGAACCGCTGAAAGCTTTCGACGTCATCTTGGAGGAAGTATTGCAAGAGCTTGCTACTCATGTGCCACGGGATCTGTCTATCGCAGAACCTCTCTCAGCCCGGAGCATGAACCTCGCTGTAACCGCGGAGGATCACGGCGTATTTAAAGGTGCTCTGGGCAACAAGAGGGTTCTGGGAGAAGAAGGATGGTGGAAGAAGACGAGACCGTTAACGCGAACACGCACGCAAGGTTTTCAGCCGATCGAGACGCGAGCTAGAAGGATGGCAGAACGCAAGATATGTCGGCGGGGAGGGAGGGCGGCAGCGTGCGGTGGCAGAGACGGTATCTTCGACTCCGGAGCTCGAGGGGCGGGGGCGGGGAGATGGATGCACAGCGTCTTGCCAGGAGTGCCGTAGCGGCTCTGTCACGGCAGGAGGGGAGAGCGGGCGATGAGGTCTGTCTTAGCTATATAATATCGAAGCCGCTGGGGGAGTTGGGATGGTGAGTGCGCGCGATGAGCCGTGGACGAGGGCGATGGATGTCCCGACTGCGCGTGGCCAATTAGGAGCTGCACACCCCTCCATCCGGCGATATGAGAGGTTCTCCGGCCAGGCCCCTCGACGCTCCAGACCAGCGTCGCGCTCCGGATCCAGCGCTCTTGCAAACTCTCGGGGCGTTCCTCTCTGCCATCCCAGGTTCACGCTCTATCTGCTCCCGAGCGACGCGGACGCGTGCGAGATCGACTGGAGATCGGACGCCCTCCTGGGGTGCAGGAGCGCAAACTCCACACGACGCCTGTCGGCTTCCTACTCGATCCGGTATTCGTTCAATATTTTCCCTCGCTCTGCACCAGGAGGGAAAGGAGCTCATTGATTGACCAGACAAGTCTGCACGACACTGGCGCGTTGTCCAGTCATCTATTGTCTTGAACGATCTCAAAGTTTAAGGCTGACTCGAGATGTTTCCTTGGCACGACAAAGAGCCACACAGAGCTACGTATGGATATTCTGCAGGGACCTCGTCTGTTTAATGCAAGACATCTCATTCCAAGGATCTGAATCCAAAGGGGGAAAGGGTAACAAAATCAGGTGCGCGCCACCGGCGACAGGTCTGATCATCCGAACTCACCACTTGACGTTGGCCGGTCATGAAGGGACTGGGCGCATGATGGCCGCACCTTATCACGCCGTCATCGCGGCCATTTGTCGTTGGCCCCGATGACCAGACTCGTCGTGCGCCGGGGGAGATAGGGACCAAATGAAGCAATCATGGACACGGCAGCTCTCGAACCCTTCCGACTCCGGTCCCATGCCCTTGCATGCTAGCGATTGGACCAACGGCGATCGTAGTAAGGTTATCTGGACGGCCGGTAGGCTCGGGGCGCATCATTTTCACATCATTCGTGAGCCTGCAACCCTGATGGCCACGCAGGAGGTACTTAATGATTCCAGAGCATGTTGGTCTAGAAGACGCTGACGCATACTAGCAGCCGGGTGCCCACGGGAAGTTGGATCAAAGATCGCCAGCCAGCGAGAAAGAAGATGCCAATCCCTGCTCGTCCCTACGCAGTAGCTCGAGATCCCGGGACGACCGTGCCGGCCGCCTGTGCAGCCAGGGCGCGCCGCTGCCATCTAATCGCAGGCGAGAAGGAGAATTGGAGTCGGCCCGTCGACCCCAGATTCTGGCTGCAGACAAGCGGACGGCGCCCTGCGATTCGCCGTCGAGACGCAGGTCGCCTGCAGCAGAGCACTGCATAACCATCTGGCGCCAGACAGCAGCCTCCAAGTCTCCGCGGCCGTCTCGCTGCAGCTGGTCATGGGCGTTGCCAGACGGGCGGTCACCGGCGGTGGGACAAAGATAGTGCCATCAGGGTGGTTCTTTTGAATAGCGTAGCGATATAGACTACGATAGGTACTGTACAATGCCTACGGAGTAGTTGCTGCAGCGCAGGTTGAGAATGCAGCGTCTCTGAAAGCACCGAGATGGACCAGTGAGACGGGCAGCGGCAGTTGGGCGAGGCAACCAGTCCGGAAGGTTCGCGCACCTGCTCCTCTCCTGCTCAGAAGCTATGGCTTCCCTGCGTAGGAGCAGATCTGGGAACCTTGCTGGCCGGGCCACCACCTCCGTACTCATCAAACGCGATCAAATCATCACGCACCTCATCTGAGAAGGGTGGAGTCGTCCGATCAGACTGCTCAGGCCGTCCGCAGACCCGTGCGGTGGTCGTGGACGCCTGAGGCGTCGAAGCTGGCGGAGAGCTTGGTGTCGAGGGCGCTGCTCCCAAGCTCCCTACTGGGCTGTACCGTACAGTACCGTACCTGACGGGACGGCGCAGTACCTGACAGGTCAACCGGCGCAGCGCGGGTGGCTCGGCGCCATCGCCGGTCCGGCCTCGGCCACGCGGGTCCCCATTGGCGCCGGCCGGCCTTCCGGGGCCACCGTGCTGCAGCGATCGGCGCCTGGTCACCTGCCTGTCCGGTACGGTATGGTCCGTGACGGACAGCCGCCCCCGTCCGTGTGTCTCGCCCCCGGACGCCGCCAACGCCGTATCGATACGCCTGCCCTGACCGCCCGGCCAGTCATCTCCAGGGCTCCCCGGCGCCAGCTGCTCCCTTCTTCTTGCAGAGCATCTCGGCTGCTCCCCCGTTATATATTATTCTTATCCTGCCCCCATCTCATTGTTGCTCGACCGTTCCCTCCCCGCCGGTGTGTCGTCGTGGTGGCTCACTGCGTCTCCACTTGACCGCCCTTCGCTCGTCGTCGAGTCACCGGTGTGCGTCACAGGCGCTGTCCCCCTCGCCTGGCCAAGTCCTCACGCTTTCCTGCTGCATCTCGTTTGCACGTCCCCCTCGGTGTCCAACAGCCCACAGATCAATATTTTTTCTTCTCATTTCGCAGTGCGGCTCTTGTGTGGACATGGATTTCTGAACTGTGCCGTTGCTCACACCGTGAGGACGCACCGTTCTCCCGACGACTGACACCGCAGCCGTGGTATGCGGAGAAGCTCCAGATGTCCCACGAGCTCCCCTCAACTGCTGCCTGAGCGCAAAGCAATGCACTTGATGCCGTCCGTCGTTCCATCCATGCCTGCTACCTAGTACTTCAGATATCTTCCTGAAATTCTATCCGTCCATCTCCCGTCACAGCCCTCTTCGCAGCGATCGTTCTCGTCATCTCTGTTAGCATGGCCGACTGTCGCCAGTTCGGTGCTGCTCTCCTTCCAACCACATAAAACCCCCCCGCCACATCCGCGATCACTTGTCACGTTTGATACTCCATCGAGGGTCTCCTTGGACTGTTTAACCTGCACCTGCTACCCCTCTCGCACAAGCCATTCTAGCCACCGTACAATGCATCAGCTTCCCCGAACGCCGCCGGCGACGGCGTCGCCCGCGAACTCGACGAGGTCGACTCAGAACAGGACCGAGAATACACGAGATCAGGGTCCGGGGTCAGATCCACAGAGTCCCGAGGTTGGAGCAAGCAACTCGCGAGGGCTTGGAATTGAAGCTGGGGCTGAGTCTCTCGAGCAGGCACCGAAGAACGGAGAAGCGCCTGCGAAGGAAGCTATGGCAAAGCTGAATCAGATCATATCGGTATGCTTTGTGATTCATTTCTTCTGCATTGCTCCTGGAGTGCAGAGAGAATGAGGGCTGAACTATGCGCTGCAGAACTACCACACGAAAGCCGCTCTGATTATCCTGCATTCCCGGGTTGACCTCCCTCCGGTCTATAGCAAGGGCTCGGACACTCCGAGAGTGAACCGCTGGGTGGGTTTTTTTTTTTTTTTTTTTTTTTTTTTTTTTTTTTTTTTTGCTTTCTCACGACCTCATCCCTTGTGAATGTCGCCCGGCCGGGACGCTGCAACTACACTACTCTTCAGTTGGGGATGATTGTATAAGCTAACAACATCTTATTTGTTTTTGTGACACAGTTCAATGTCGAGCTGGATGAGACGGATGTTCTGCGAGACCAAGTACGGACATGGAAATCTTGCGACGCCACCGACAACCGACCGCCGCCAATGATCATCGAGACATACCTGGATGCAAACGAGCTCACGAACAACCAGAGCCTTGTTATCATCGATGAGAATGGCAAACGCTGGGATGTTCTGGAGGCTCTTGCGGCAGCTCGAGATGATCGTCCCGGAAGACCTCAGGATTCGAGTCAGAACGAAGTCATCCTCGAGCGATGGAGGATCGAGCTGGGCGAACCGTCGGGCAAGCCGCCTGCTGATCTTGGCTCCATATTACCAACTGTATACAAGAAAAGCATCGTCCTATTCCGGTCGTTATTTACATATTCCAAATTTCTGCCTGCTTGGAGACTTGCGAAGCGTAATGGAAAGATGAGAACAAGCCCCGCTTTGAGAATAAAATACCGGATCCTGGAGGGAGTTCCTGCTCAGGCGGATTCGAGATACGATAACTTGACGATTCCTCTTCATGAGGGAAACGGTAAGGTGGTGGACACGTATTCGTTCGGCGTGACTGAATCGCCTGCTGGCCCGTTTTCGGTCCAAGTTACGTATCGAACAAGCTGCGACTTCAGAGTGGACGATTCGGAGGCATTGTTGAGCTCGCGGTTCATGGGTGCCGATGATGAATTCTTCCGCCCTTCTCTCCCTTCGGAGGATTTGAACAGAGCCGCTACCCATGAAGCTGGATCGCTGCCTATTGAGAGAAAAGTGGTCGAGCATCCCGACCGTACTCGAGCCTACGGAAGCCTGTCGACTTTCCATCAGGTTGGTCCAACTACAAGCGCGAGTCCAATATCGACTCTCCGGGCAGCCAGGGAACTAGGGACCACATCCCCGTCCCCTCCCGCTTCGCCTCAAAAGCTCCTGCCGGCTGCCAAAATTGGGCCGGCAGGGCGTGCTGCAGCGCTCGCAGGAGAGGGCGGTTCCGGTGTGACCAGGCGTCCGTCTACTTCCTTTCAGCCGTTCAAAGCTCCTCCTCTGTCTGCATCTCCCTCCCTTGTCGACCCTCCGTCCGGTCGTACACCACCCGGAGGGATTCCCACCGATTCCAAAAACATGCCGCCTCCGACTTCTTTCCCCCGTAAACAAGCGACAGTGCCCCCTGAACATGCGATAGCCTCTTCCAATTCGGCGTCCCCCAAGCCGGCTCCCATCTCGAGGTACAGCAGCTCCTTCAGCCATCGTCGCGGCAGACACTCCTCTGGAGGCACTAATAGAACGGAGGAGGACAATAACTCCAGCGGCAAGGCCAGTGCAACGTCTTCTGGTGCTCAGCCTGGTTCTGGTATCCTCGCGGATGCAACCGGTACAAGCGCTGATTCTATCCATGCGGACGATGAGAACATATCGGAATTTCTGAAGATGCTCGACTTGAGAAAGGACCTTCTCACCCCAGCGAATTCTGCAGCCGTGGATGCCAGTACGCGCAGAACCACCGCTGCTTTGAGTCGATTTCAGCGCATGAGAGATTCCAATGCTGCCTTGTCCGATTCAATGTCGTCCTCGCTGCTCATGCCTCGTTCGTCGACATCCTCAAGCAGGCAGTTGTCGAACGTTCCCCCCATGGTCGCAGGAACCTCGATCTCGACATCCTCTTCACCCGGAAAGCCCATCTCGCCCCACACGCCTCACACTCCTGCAATACCATCACGCCTGAGTTCCAACAGTATTGTCGATTACAGCGACATTGAAAGACATCAGCAGCCGGGTCAGGACTCCCCCGCTGAGGAGAATACAAGCGACGAGAGAACAATGGAGCAAGCTCCATCTACAGTAAATGCTATTGATATACCGACGTCTCCACGACCTTTTGCCCCGACGTACCGCCGTTCTAGTTCCGCCGCACAGCGTCGACGTACGACCGCCGTAGATGATGATGATATATTCCCGTTTGGATTGCGCAGTGTAAGCCTCGGTGCCGAGGAAAGGTCTCAATTGAGTCTAAGTGCGCTTCTCCGCCAGCAGGAATTTGAGAACTCCGGGCAAAACGCGGATCAACAGGAGTCGAGTGCGCAGCCTTCGTCGGTGACTGAAGATGCATCCGCGCCCTCTGGCCCGACTTCCAACCCCTATCGTGATCTTGGTTCCAACAGAGGTGGGCTAACTTCTGGGCCCATTACCGTTTCCTCGTCGTCTAACCACCCCTACCAACCACGTTTTGCACATACTCGAGGTCGAGGATCTTCTGGTGGCCCCCAGTCGCACAGCTCGGCATCCAGCAGTTTAGCACGCGGGAATGCCATTCCTTCTCACCTTTCCGAGCGCGATCGTGACCGTGACGGCAGTGGAAGCGGCAGCAATAGTGCGAATTCCACCAGAGGCGGTGGGCAGCGATCAAGCTCTAGCCGTTCCTACGCTGCGCACGCGACCGCCTTCGAAGAAGACGAACCATTGCTATTTGCCATGAGCGATTTCGGGGCTTCCCGGCGAAGCTTGGAAGAGGGCAGGCGCGGCAGCCTGGGCGGTGGTGACTCTATTGGAAGCTCGAGTGGATCAAGGCGCGGTAGCGGAAGACGAGGCACCGGTTTGCCCAGCTTCCATGCTTGGCAATAACAATACCCTCCGATATGTGATTTTTAGACAAAAGTCCATATTGTGGGAGGTTCGGTGCTCCTGAGAAACCATGTGTAAGACCTGGGATAAGTTTGACTTTTCAAGTCAAATGGAAGAGGGTGGACTTCTTGTCAGGTTTCTGACTCACTCTCCCCAATTCACCATGGTTCGTGTGATACTGCGTCATCATCTCACTTCTTGTACTCCACTGATATCTTTCTGCCTGCCTCCTCTCCGCACACCTTACTTGAAAGATGTGCTTCTCTCCACACAGAAGACGAAGTTTGGCAGTCTTCTAATATCATTTCCCGAACCTCTTACTCTCCGATTCGCACAAAATTTATATTCACTTTCTCACTAGTCACCGTTTATTTTTTTTTCTCTCCCCTCCTCCCTTTTCCGCGTTATTTTCTAGGGCCATCTCCATACGTCGCTTTTATAGACTGGATAGCAAAGCGATAAAATAAGGGAACCAAGGGAATTGGGAGATAGAGAATATCATCTGAGGATTTTTTTTTGCCCTGTGGTTGAACTGTGGTCAGTTATCGGACAGGATTACCCATCGTCATTGCATTTGGGTTGTCGATTCAAGGCCATGAACTTCAGCCTATTTTTTTGCTTTTCTTTTATACTTCTTCTAGTGGTCTGTCAGGTCCACTATGTTTTGATCTCTGTTCTTGCTTTTTTTTATATTATTTTATGATACTTCGGTCCTATTGTTCAACGTTGATTGATGCATTACGTGAATGTGGAAGGCTCTTGAGGTCTTTTTGAAATCCGATGAATGGGAAGGAGTGGATAGGGTTATTTGTTGTTTGCTGGGTTGCTTGGAAGGGAAATGTCAATTATACCATACATGTCGTTATCGTTTTCAATTCAAGTTTTATGTCGTGATGTGAGTCTGTTTGTGGTCGGCCTTAATATATACATGGTACCTAGGTACCCTGGGAAGTTGATTATTTCCGCTTGCTTTTTTTGTTTTGTTTGGTAGGATCAGTGATGCCTGCCCGGCTGGTGGTTTACTTGAGTTGAATTTAGGATAGGAATATTGGCAATGAGAATGTATTTGTCTATCTGAGAAATCACCACTAAAATTCGTGGTCTTGACACTTCTCTTCCCTGGGGCCCTTGGCCTTGGCGCATCGCCTTTATGATGCTTGTCACCCTACTCCGTAATTAGTCAGTTTGAGACTGGCTACCGCTCCTTGGAAATTATGTAATAGACATGGAGAGAGTCCAGAGGCGTTTCAAGAAGACTACTGGTCTGGAGAGTTGATCTTACTAGTAAGATAAAAACTTCAAATCTTTGTGCGTGTGTATTTGCCCTCCTGTAATTAATCCCTTCAATACCTTGGGTCTGCATGTAAGTATGCACAGTGGATATCGTAGGTATTTTTCAGTCACCTGAACAGATTTCAGCCTGCGTGAGCAGCTAGAGTGAGGGTTCTCTCTTATCTATCTGCCTGTTTCTGCTTTACTACGTATAGGTAGGTGGGTGAATTGGAGCCGTCAGTTTTTGTCTTTGCTTATTGTTGATGGTGGAAGGATGTCCTGACCGGGCAGGGATAATATGTAAATAAATGAGGTTCGAAGAGAGAGAGAGAGAGAGAGGAGATTATTCTGGAGGGATTGGTTGGATAGCTGGTTGGTTGTTCTCGCTCTTTTTCTTTTTCTATATCTCTTGATCCTAGTGTTTTCTTTGTTCTTCCCGTTGTATATCCTAGAAGCATATTTTTTGTTATTTTCTCCAGTTCATGATGAGCTAGACTTTGACAAAGTACTTTCCAGACGATGTCAAAAGCACGCACTTGACGCCGGTGAGAAGAAAAAAGAAGTTAGCCCTTGGTCCGCTTCAGAATCTTCATACCTATGTGGCTGCGTTAGGTACGGTGTTGACTGTTGTTGGAATATAAGGTCGGAAACTTGCAAGGACAATTAGGTAGCGTTGCTTTTTTTTTGTCCAACAACTTTGCTCAACATAGTCAACAATGAATAATTAGGTAGAGGTCCAGGTATCAGTCTGCAGTTTATCTTTAATTGGGGTATTTGAGAACTTGGAATTCATCATTTTATCCCTTGTTACAACTGGCTATATTCGTAAGATGCGTAAACGCCATCGAGACAAGACTTCTACTGTGCAGCAGATGCAGTTCCTGACGCTCAAACTGGTCGACTTCAGTCCTCGGCACCCTCAGCCTTGGGAGGGTCCGCACCCCTGCGCGGATCCTTATCCGTGGGAGGCCAGTCGACGTAGTCAAGGTCTACGCCCCTTTCCTCTGGCCTCCACTCCTTCGGCGCGCAGACATAGAGCTCAACCGTGCTCGCATCCGCCATCATCCCGTTGTAGATTCAGTCGAACTCTGTCCCGACCGAACGCGCCGTTGGGCACTTGAGCAGCCATGTCGAAGTCCCTGCGGCGGCTTTGTGTGTGTACATCTTCCAGCCGGGATCCGTGGTTGAGGCCAGTGTGATGCCCAGTTCTGCGACGCGTTTTTCGAGAGCCTGCCAGTAATGCGAGTTGTGGCTGTGGGATGGCTCTTTCAGCAGGGCCGGGTCAGGCGTCACGTCGTTGACAAGCTTATCGAACAGTCTCTGGTCGTTGGCGATGATACATGCGCGCAGGATCTGCGGCTTCATTTCCGGCTTGCGGCGTGCAAGCTCCCTGTATGTGGATGAGCACGCGATCGAGGGGTACCAGATAAGATACGGGATGTTCCAAGGGTCAGTATCGTTTGTGATGCGCGAGAGGTCATTGTTCATGATGAAACGCGCGTTGATAGCTGCCTGGCTTGCGACGATTGTAAAGACAACCACTTGGCGAACATGGTGTTATGGTAGATTCCCCGTACAATGCAGCTCAGCTCTTTCTCGAGCATGACTGGTCGCCGGAGCTGGACATAGCGCTCTATAGCGCCGTAATACGCCGCCATCAGAATGAGGAGGTCCTTGCCCACGGTCGGAAGGTCGTCTGGCAGCGGCGTATAAAGAAGTGGCGTCACATCCTCTCTTGGTCCAGAGCGCCGAGTGTCATACTCGTCAATGCCCATGTCCTCTGTAATGTTAAAGATGGTCTTGTCGTACCCTGGGTCTCCCCCGATCTCGATGAGGTCATTTTCATTATTGTCTGTTACATTTATGAGATTAGAATAGTCCTGCTTGATCTCAAGCATCCACCGTACGGCTGTATCGCCGTTAAGGTGGGCCGGCCGTGGGTGCTCGATGTCCACGGAGCGGATGTAGTCATCCATAACGGAGTACTTGACGGGACTGGGCATGATGGCATCGAAAATGGCCTTGCTACCAGATTCGCGAGCCTCCTCGGCAATATGCACTTCCGGAAGTATGTCAAGCGCCAGGTACAGGTCAGTGTAGCCGGCCACAGCACAGGCACGGCCAACCTGGTAGACCATCTGAGGATAACGCCGAGCCAGCTCGCGATATGTAGCCTCAGAGGCCACCTCTGGGTGCCATATACAGTAGGGAAATTCTTCGGGCCGGACCGGGTTCATGTCTGGGATGATGTTGCTCATGATGCTTCGAGCATTCAAAGCATGCGTGAACTCGTCGCATGTGCCGCGCAGCTCCTCCGCAAAACCAGGGTAGTAGCGGATCCCCGAATGATGCAAAGGCGCGAAAGACGTAAGCCCATGGCGTGTGGAAGCCTCTCGCCGCGGATTGCAGCGGCAAAGTCGCCTTTTCTGTACTCTCTGATTTTCAGCCTCTCCAGGAGGGAGGCGGTCTCGTTGGCAGCCTTATTATCGTCTGTCATGGTTGGTGCAACAGGTGGGCACGGCAATAAGTCCTTAGATAATAATAAAGGTACCTAGATAATGATAAAGGACTCGAACGGCCTGGAGCAAGCACTATCGCAGATTAAAGCAACGGTGGCGTGGTCGGCCGATGATCTTGGCTGTAGACATACGAGGAAAGTCGTGTATGCCGGCCATATTGGCATGGAAGGTTACCGCTGGCTAGGGGAAAGCCATTGCCATTCCGCTAAAAACACCTCGATACTGGCGCTCAGCGCCAACATGCCGCTAGTAGTAAGCGCCATATCCCTCAGAATAACCGAGTACTCTGCATGTATCCGTGGTCGGGTTGTCAATTGAGCATCAACTTCCACAACGCCAGAACACTAGATCCCTACCAGAACAGCCTTATTCGGGAATTACTGACAGACCCTTTGCCCCACGTGGGAAGCTGGAGTGTGCAGATATGGCACTGCTGTCGATTAGTTCGGACAGCAATCGAAGATCGCGTGGGAACCAGGGTCTTGTCATCACACCCAGAGCTGGACCTTGGTAGTATCACACTTGTCAGCGCGGTTCATAAATTACTACCTAGGTATATACTAATGTGGAGTTGCAGATACTTGCTTATTATTACAGCCCATGGGAGCCCGCAAGCCAACCGCCTACCAACCGGATATGAGCCAATTTCAATTTTGAAAGTTGGCAAGGCAGAGTCCAAAGGCAGAGATGTATCATGGAGCAATGGTCCTGGTCTTTCCTCAGCATCTCCTCCCAGTTTCCTCCGTGGCTCCCTTGCTTGCCATAATCCGCCAGTGAAGTATAAAACTCAGGTAGATTCATACTTACCTACATGCCTACTGAGGTAGGTAGGACAGTTGTGGTTGTGATCCTTTCCTGCTGTCGGTATTTCCTCTTTTTCTTTTTCACTCTTGTTGCCACTTTTTCTTCTATATTACCTGGGCCAAAATGGGCCTCATATCACAAACCAAAGTTACGGTCACTGGGGCCATTATGGCCCATTTGGTCTTGGCCAGCCACGCGATGGCGGCCGGTCGCACGTTTTACTCTGCCTTGGAGCGTTGTCCGGCACTTTGTAGCGACGCAGGCAGTAGCCCCAATAACCGGACTGTATACCATGGTATTCGCCGTCTTACAAGGTGCAACGAAACCATGCTTCTCGATTTCGCCGTCCACATTCCACTCGACAACCCTGACAAACACATAAGTATCCGTGCCTGCACTGCCGATGCGGACGCCAACCCCATTAAAAGTGGAATAAGGCGGGATCAATCCTCTTCTGTCTCTGGAAACCAAACGCAAATTGAAGCCCCCTTGCAGATGGCTTGGGTGGGCTCGACGTTGTCGGGCAATGCAGTCGACGTTGTGGCCGCGGCCGAACAATCCAGGTCTATTTAGCCAACGATGTCGACTGCAACACGACCGTTACCTTTGGATACTCTGGCTGCGCGGTAGTGGGCTTGTATACCAGCTCCAGGATCGAAAATCAGGGCGTAGCAAAAACAATACTGCAACAGTTCATCAATCAGGTCCAAAGAGAGGCTATCTCCGAAAGCTTGCTGTTTCAACTCTGTGATACAGCCGACCGTGGTGCTGACTACGCGATTGGAATTGTTGCTGATACTATCGTCAACCTTGCCTCCGTGCAGAGGGCTGTCAAGACATGGAGCGACGGAAAGTGCGTGACAGCCTATGACAATGCCAAGAACACGACCGTCAGGGTGACCGTGACTTCCGCTCCGCCCCGCCCCGCCCCGCCCCACACTCCATGGCGTCGTCCCGGGTCGCGCGCTCGCTACACCGCCGTGCTACGTGCTCAACGGTCGAAGTCGTCTGCGGCGATTCCTGCGCTTCACTGGCCATAAAGTGCGGTATATCTGGCGCGGACTTCACCAAATACAACCCCAGTCCCACGCTCTGCTCACACTCCAACCTGGCCAGCATGTCTGCTGTTGATCTGGCGATCTGCCAGACTTTGCACCTCAGCCGAACCCTGATGGCTCGTGTGCATCCTATGTTGTAGTGTCTGGCGATTACTGCGCCATGATTGCATCTAGAAACAGCATCACTGTGGATGAGATTGAAGCTTACAACAAGAACACCTGGGGCTGGATGGGCTGTGACGGCCTGCAAGCTGGTATCAATATATATCTCAGTAAGGGAACTCCGCCCATGCCGGCCCCTGTCTCAAATGCCGTGTGCGGTCCGCAGGTGCCCGGCACGCAGCCGCCAACAGATGGTAAATCTCTGGCCGACCTCAATCCATGTCCGCTAAATGCCTGCTGTGATATTCTGGGGCCAGTGCGGCATCACAGACGAGTTCCGCACCATTACAAAATCCCGGACCGGGGCTCCCGGAACAGTCGCCCGGGTACCAACGGGTGCATCTCTCATTGTGGTACGGGTGTTCTTGTCTCGGAACCACCAGAAGCATTCAGGAGGATCGCATACTTCGAAGCCTTCAATAGGGATCGTGATTGCCTCACCATGGACGTCACCGATATCGACACCTCCAAGTACGATCATATTCACTTTGCGTTTGCTTCCATTACAGACGAGTTCCAAGTGGACCTCAGTGCGGTCCAAGACCAGTTCGACCTGTTTGTTGGCATGACTGGTGTCAAGCGCATCCTTTGGCGGATGGTCATTCTCCACGTCCCAAGACTCATATCCCATTTTCCGCGAAGGAGTTACAGCTGAAAACCGCAACACGTTCATCGCAAGTGTAGTTGCATATGTCAAGCAGTACGGCCTGGACGGGGTTGACTTCGATTGGGAGTATCTGGGGGCACCAGATATCCCTGGAATCCCGCCCGGAAGCCCAGATGATGGCATGAATTATCTCCTGTTCCTTGCAGACCTCAAAATGGCTCTCCCAGCTGGGGTTTCTCTGTCCATTGCGGCTCCCGCTTCGTGCTGGTACCTCCAAGGCTTCGCCATTGACACCATAGGCATTGTGGTAGACTACATCATCTACATGACATACGACCTCCACGGTCAGTGGGACTATGGCAACGCATTCTCCGACCCGGGCTGTCCAGACGGAAACTGCCTGCGCTCGCACGTTAACTGAACCGAGACGGCTCATGCGCCGGCTATGATTACAAAGGCCGGTGTGCCATCAAACAAGGTCGTCGTCGGTGTTGCAAGCTACGGCCGATCCTTTCAGATGACCGAGGCTGGCTGCACTGGCCCGATGTGCACATACACAGACCCCGATTCCGGAGCAACACCCGGCGAATGCACAAACGCAGCTGGCTACATCGCCAACGCTGAGATCATGCAAATTGTGCAGGCTGGCGGCAACATCCAGACGTTCACTGACACCGACAGCTTTTCGGACATTCTCGTGTACGATGATGTGCAATGGGTTGCTTATACGAGCGACGCGAACAAGGATCTACGTACGGCAGTCTACGAATCCTACAATTTCGGAGGCATTTCAGACTGGGCCGTCGACCTCGCTGCATTCGTCTACAAGCATCCAACGAGTGACTTGCCAATTTGCGACGGCGATTACGCCACTATTGACGATATAATTGCCGACACCAGCATTCCCGACAGCTGCGTGAACCAGTATATTATGTCAGTGCTCAGCTCAACTCTCGATAGCGCACTTAGCAGCTATAGTGACATCATGAGAGACGGCTACGACGACAAGTACAACGCGTGCGCGGAGCAAGTGTAAGGCAGTAGCGCCAAAGCAGATGTATGACTTCTGGACTAATCATTTGGACGACTACTTCTCCTGCTTGTACCAGGTGCCCGACAAGGGCTCGGGCACTTATCACAACGAATCCGGCGCGTGTCCACCAGACAAAATATCGCACCAGTTCGAAGGCTACGCATACAATATCTACATGGTTCCCAATGACCTGGAGGAATTCTACACCTTCGTGGAGAAGACGTACGGCATTGACCGCTCCTGGATTTGCTACAAAAGCGATCGGTTTGCCCCTTGATTCCCTTCCGGTAACTACGACTGTTCAGAATTCGGCAGTCTCATTGGCATACCAGACACGTGCCCTGATTTCACCATCCCAAATCCCAAGGACGTCGTGAGTGCCTCGCTAGCGAACATGACCGCGCTAAGCGATTTCCTCAAGAGGGTCGCTTTTGACGCCTCATTCGACATGTACCCAGGCAGCGATGCGCTGTCCACTACGTCCGCATCGCTGCCTGTCTTCATGGTTCAGGCAGCCGTTGAACGCAATGCAGCAGGTGGCAGACATCGGCGAGCATATCGAGGATGAGAAGCGCAAGCAGCTGATCCTGATTTTTCTGACGGCCTTCCTCTTGATCCTGCCAGGCGTGGGCGAGGCTCTAGACGCGCTAGTAGACATAGCCTTGATCAGCAGGATTATCACCCTGATTGGAGACGTGGGAAATGCGGCTCTCACCGTGTATGACATTGTCGATGACCCCAAGAGCGTGCCGCTTGCGATCTTCGGGCTATTGCTTGGAGGCGTGGCGTCCAGGAGCGAAAAGTCGTTCAGCGATGCAGTATTTAGGGGGACAGCACCTGGAACGGATGGGCGGCATCATTTATCTTTTCATGTCTTACTTGGATATGTCATCTATTAGGTCCCTACCTAGGCAGAACTACCTACCTACCTTACTGAGCTGGTACAGTATATAGTAACCATATGCGATACATTGATCGGCCTAAACTACGAAGGATTAGAACAACCTTTCGCGTGGGTGTGTAGTTCCTTAACGTGTAGGTGGCTATGACTATCAGGGACCCGTGAAAAGCAGAATAAGAAGCAGGGCCAGAGAGGGCATGTCGCCTTCATCGAAGTGCCGTGATGCTGTTGAAACTAGGGAAAATCAATTATTATTAGTATGATTATACAGTATATCGACGTTCGTTTGCGCTTCGGATCAAATAAGTTTGATGATCGGAAGTTATTGCAGTAATCATGCTGGAATCATGATAAGACTAGGAGTAAGTAATTAGTATTATTAAATTGAAGTCTCTTCATAATGGCAGAGTGACCAGCTGTCTTTATGTTTAAATAGGTAGGCAGTATAGTCCCATATATAGATAAGATTTCTCTGTCTTCCTCGGTTGTGTGTCGAGTTCAAGACTCCACCAGCTCTAAACTTGATATCTGGATTCGGCCCACCCGGGGCCAAGAGCGGCCGCATCCATAGTCGTACGTACAGTACAGGCGGTTTCTTTTGGACGTGAAAGATTTGCAGAGTTATGGGCAGGTGTGATATTCTTATTTTCGCTCGAGAATCGAGGATCATCGTGAGTTATTGAAAACTATCGCGACTGTCTTCAGCAGGACCACCTACGTCTTCAGGAAATCTCGAGCATTGTCATCAGCACAGAGGATCGAATTATAATGGATGATAACCATTAAGCAAGATAGCAAAAGAACTTTTTTATGTTCTAAGAGAGCACTTTCATCATTGGTATCCATTAACATCCGGATGACTTTTGATGTCATTACATGCAGTAAGTAGTATAGTACATACATACATCGCTGGGAGAAAGACAGGGATACTCTATAAAATTTTCCTTCCGAAACTCCGAACGCTCAAAGATATCCTTTTTTTCCAAACATGACCGGGATATTTTTTTATCTAACTTTTTCAATGCAATGTTGCCTTTCTCGTCCCCGCGATCATCCTTCCTTGGCGGTCATTCAAAACCTTCCCTCTTGGAGTTTGCCCACGACTGCATCATGGGAATTCCATGGTAGATGATGCCCCAGTGTAGTCCGTCTGCTATTGGACTTCACTGTCCTGACATCGTTATTTTGTCTCACCTGAGGTTGTGTCTGCTCAAGTGAAAGGGATAGACGTGACGGAGAGACCGTCTCGTCAACAAAACAGCAGACACTTAGAATTTCTAGGTGTCGTCATAGACTTGGGACACGAAGGTGAGTCCAAAGGCGGGAAGCGTGTATATGGGTTTCTCATCCAGGAGTTGTCGAGCCAGACAGCGGCTACATTCAGGAGAGCATCGACTATGCGTCCAGAGCAGTTGATGCTGTCGGAAAGCAGCGCGCTGTTGTCTCTAAAACCTGATGTGCTGCAAAGATCCTGAACCATCTTACATCCGTCGGAAAGTGTTCTTAGAAGCGCTTCGTCGCTCCTTTGTTCGGTATTCTTTGTCCGCCTCTGAGGACGCGGGCTTCGGCTTCGACTTCGGCTGGGGGACAAATGTGATTTCTTTTTCACCAACGGCAGTGCCCGCGCGGGCTGGTTTCTCCTTGACACGCAGGTTCTGAACGCGGGATTCGAAAGATCGATCGCGGGCTTGGCTGGCCTTGCTTGAAGAAGAAACCTGCATCTGTGGTGCAGGCCGACTGCTGGGTTTGTTTGCCGCGTTGGATTTCTTGCCAGAAGCCTTGGATTTCGCAGGCCGTTCTTCCTCACTCTCGGAAGAGGAGAAGTCGTCATCATCGTCGGAGCTAGAGGGAACCTCATCGATTTCCTCTTGCTCAGCCGCGGTCAAGCCCCGTTCTTTCCGCTCAGAGGTATCTGGAGCACTACCAGGATTGAGCATCTTATATTCTTTCGAATTCTCATCCACAGCAAACTCCTCATCCTCGAAGAGCTTCGCGAAACGGCTATCGCCAAGCAAGCCCTTGCCTGCTGACTCGGGTGCAGGAGCATCGACCATATCCTCGTCACCACCACGCTCCAGAACGCGCTGGGCCTTCCGACGCTCCTCCTTCTCCTGCTTCTCAAGAAGCTTCTCTGCCAACTTCCTGTTGACCTTGGCAGCAACCTTCTTCTTGCCTCGGATGCGGCTCTCCCGCTCCTTTTCAATCTTCTCTTTGATCCTCTTCGCCCGTTCTTCTTCCCAAATGTACGGGTTGGTGATCAGCCGTGCTTCTTCATACAGTCGCTGAGCCACAAAGTATCCATGCATATAGGGTCGCAGAAGGTTTGTTCTTCCGATCAAGTGGTCCAGATTCAAAGCGCGCAATTGAGGAACTGTCAAGAACTTATAGTTATCATAGACAGCCCCTGCCTGGCCACTGTTGAATGCCTGTGGGTCATTCGGATCCTCTGCCATTTCCTCGACGAGGTTGTCCAAGAAGGAACACCATTTAGGAGCAGGTCCAAGCTGGGGTATGAAGAATGCATGCTGCTGTCTTCCTTCATTCGCGGTCAAGATCATTCCGCTATCCTTGCACCACGCGACGCAGTTGATATCAACAGCAGGCTCAACGGCAGTCCAAGGGCTACCGTCTCGCGGATCCCATATCTTGATAATTTTCTTATCTGACGAGAGAATCTTAGGCTCCATCGTTTGTTGTCTGGTATAAGATGAAGGCAACAGGAACTTTAGAGTGTGGATAGGATAGCCGTATCCTTGGTCCTTCTTGAGGAGAGGTACCGGCGACCGGAGATCGTAGAGATGGATGAGGCCATTGGAAGACCCAGTTGCCAGAGTCAACCCAGATCTATGAAACTCCAAAGCCGTAATCTCGGACCTGGCATCTCCCGGATCAGACTGCGTCGGGGGCAGCAGCACTCCAGCTCTGCCTCGAGCCCTTGGGTCCCACAGCTCCACAGTCCCGATCGAAGTACCGAAAGCCAGAAGGTTATGGCTCTCCTCAGCGATGGCACCTGTATTGACGGCACCCGTGTAGATACCACCCTGCAATGAGCCTCCTCCAACAGTGGTGTAGTCGTCACCACCAACATCTACCTCGTAACTCCGCATGTATCGACCCAGCTCCAGGTTCAGGCGGAAGACTTCACCCATGCCGTCCTGGTTGACTCCCACAGCTGGCACCAAAGCCTCTGCAGACTGTCTGTCGTAAACCAGATCACGGCCATATCTAGGTAGCCTCATTGTGTAATGGCATCCCTGCGGGGTATGGAACTCTAGCGACCGATCGGACTGCAGATGCAGGGACTTCGAGTAGTCAGAAGACAGAAGGAGGAAAGTGGTGTTCAGCGACACGGTATGACGAGCCCACGAAAGAGATAGGTGCGGGAGATAGTGAGTATGGATCTGGGGCTTATAAGTGCCTACAAGATATTGCTATCAGCGCGGCGGAAGACCGGTGACCCAATTGACTGGAGGCCTACCTGTGCTCATGACCCAATCCCCATCCTCACTAACACGGATACACTGGCTTGCCTCCTCGAATTCGAAGTCCTGGAGGAGTTCGACCCGATTTGCATACTCCGGGTCGTTCTTGAGACTGCGCTTTCGCCGCCTTGCCAGCCATTCTGGCAGCGGTCGCGCGGTGGACGACCCCGCGATCGTATAGACGGGAACGCCGGACTGGTTGGTCAGCTTCATCTTTGCGACCACACCGTCCACGTCTGACCTCGCGCGGCCGTTTTGCGTCGAGCTGGTCTGCGTCCGTTGAACGATGCCGCAAAAAAAGTTTCGAGACGCCGACGATCAGCGCCAAGATTTCCCCACGTGACGCGCCTCCGCGGAGTCCATCTGGCCCGAGCGCCCTGGAACCTCGAGCGTCGAGCGCTGCGGCCACGGATCTGCTTGCGACGCCGTCGAGCATCCGCTGCGGTTCGCGCTGATAGCTGTGCAGGTTGGGGATTTCCATCGCGCGATATACGGTTCGCCTGCAGTCGTCCTATTTCCACTGACTGCCGAGGCGCTGTCTCTCAATATCTCCTTTTTTCTGTTCTCATCTTGCCTTGCGCCGTGTGGCGATGGCATCTGGAAGCTGTATTTGCTTGCCTCAACCGTGCTGAGGTTACCATTTCCTGCATTTTGTTTCCAGGACCCATTCTTAATATTATTCTCTTGGCTCTCCTGGAAATGAAACCGCTTCTGGAATGGATACCCGTCATTCCCATCGTTGACTTTGGTGCAGCCCGGAGCTTCGTTTCGAAGCAGCCCTCTGATCATGGACTTTCCAGGAGGGGCTATCACGAACATACGAATCATTGTAAGTGTAATATACATGTATATTGCTACCAGTTGAACATCTCTTTTAACGCATTGACAAAGGATGGGTTCTCCAACATCTATTGGAGGATATACACGGAAGAGTCAACCGGCGTCACCCCTTCTCCTGAGGGACCGGCCAATGGCTATACAATCCTCAAGCACTTCAGTCGACTCAAGGACCTTGAGCTCAGATTGAGAAATCTGGACTGCTTAGTATCATGTTATCCAAGGCGCCTTGGTCTATGGATTTTCTCAGCCACGCCGGACTTCGAGAGCCTGAGCCCTCTATGTCCGGATGGAAGCAGCAGCGAGTCGAGTAGACTTCTTGTTGGATCCGCATCCTTGAAAGGTACGTAGTCACTTCTACAATCTGAAGACGTACTCTAACAACCATGGATCTCCAGTGTCGGCCTCAGGAAGCACCACTGCGGTCGACTTGATCAAATCTCTCTCGCCGGATCCTCAGACTCAAGTTGCGGGTCCATCGGGATCCCAGAAGTCTTCAAATGTAGCAACCCCATCCAGGCCGGGTGACAGCCAGGGCAACTCAGCGGCCATCTACGCGTCTTTTATTTCCGCAGTCGCAGGTGCGATATGTCTTCAGTTGATTCGACGTCATAACGCAATACCTCTAGGATCGCGCACTCTTTTCACTGCAGTTGATACAAACGGCTATGATAGCCCAACAATCCTTAATGATAATCCAGCCTCAGTCCCTTCTCTAACCACGATCCGGGTGGAACTAACTTCTCCCGGAAAACTGATCGTTTCCTTGCATACAATATCCCAGCGCGGGATAACGCGCCTTTGGACTCCGGCTGGGCGTGCTTCTGGAATTCCTGATGCTCAGCCTGATATTGATCTTTGGTTATCTCCTAATGGCACGGTCGCCAGGCTGGTTACAACCAATATAGCGCAATCGACTGCTCCCTCGCCGAGTTTGCCAAATTCCCGGGCCATCGAAAGTGAGACCTTCCAGCGTATACTCGAAATTAAGCGTAAACAATGGAAGGTCAGTGTGCTAGAGTGGCTGGGAAATGTTGGGCTGCCAGTTGATTCGATTGAAGATGAAGCTTGGGTCGAAGTCGAAGTGACCGAGCCATTCTACGCCAGACTCGCCCCGGAGAGCTGGCAGCAAAGTGATGGCAATCAACCGCCCTATCCACTAAAGCGCATCTTGTGGCCAGCCAAATACTGCTTCAGAAGAACTCAGTCAACATCTATTACATCGTGCCATGGGCTGGAAGGCCCTATTACGGACGATGTTGACCCTTTGGAGTTTGCTGAACAGTGGTTTCTATCCGCCAGTTCTAGGAACGAGGCGCTCTCTAAAGGCACTGACGTCCCTCAGGAGCAGCAGCCCAAGATTCAGGATATGTCACCTCCCAAAACAGATGGTCTAGAAGGTTTCGAAAGCCTGGCCCGAGTACCTCAGTTTCCTGATCTGCAAGCAGCAAGCCTTGTGTACCCGACACCACCGGACGGTGCGGTTGCACAGGGTTCAAACAACGCCGTCTCATCAGATGTGTTTGGCGAAGGTTCAGATCTCGGACCTTCCAAAGCTCAAAAAAGTTCTGTGAAACTTAGTGAGCAAGCCACATCCAAAGATCGCCGCGACTCTGATGTGATAATGGGCGGCTTTGGCCCATCCAGGGGGCTTGGGGTTGGATCAGGTCTATATGACACGAACGATGACGATGACGATCTCTTCGGTGAAATGAACGAAAAGGATTTCGGGTCTAAAGGCATTAGTGACGCAGACTTTAGCTTCTTTGATGAGCCTGATTTCGGGGCTTTGGAAGGCGACAAGACTATGGGAGACGTCCCAGACGGACAGCAGAAGGCCATTCAAGCAACTGAACCTGAGCCAACGAAAGCACGTGAACCCGATTCGACTGAAAGTGCTCCGTCTGTGAACAGGGATACTCACCAATGCGGGGAAGACGCTGGGAAACCTGTTGACGACGATACCGAACCGAAATTTGGTCCTCGTATCGAAGAATCTAACATCAATCGAAATGAAACGGAAAAACCTCTTTCGCAACATCCGTCCCCAGAAGATGCGAGGCAGACACTAAGTCCCCCTCTGAGCCCTATGGAGATTAAGAGGATACTGTTCTCCGAGTCACACCTTGATGAAAGTGCGCAGGTCGCTGGCAGAACAGGCTTGGATGACCGTCGCCCGGATAAAGGGAGTCGGAGGCAGAGCCGTTACGATCCCGTGCCATTCCAGCAGAACCTGCGTTCCTGGGATCAGAAATATGGCGCGGACGGAATGTTTTGGTTCTCGCCGGGAAGGGCACCTGCGAAAGGGACATTTGCACCTGCCGATGCTACCGGTGACATTCCCACCGTTGGTTTCCCACAACGTGAAAGGAGGATTAGACCCGTGCCTAGTGGAGAGACTAACGCCGGGAATACTGACCACGGTACTCCCTTGAGCAGCATGGGAATTGATACGTTTTCTGAGTCCGTCTCTAGCGATGAGATGAGCGATGATAGTAGTGACATAGTCTCCGAACGGGGCACATCGCCAACTACAACCACAAATCGGAAGAGAAAACGCCCGATTTCCGAGGCAGAAGAATCCACGACTTCATCTCTAGAGCAACTCTCGATTTCCGATGATCCGGACGCTTCCGCTTTCAGAGACGACAATTCAACGTTTTTAGGAAACTTCCTTTCTATCTTCTCCGATTGGTCATTAATAGGATATTTCTCAATCAGGCAGAGTCAGTTCTCTCCAGTTCTCGTTAGGAAGGAAGAAGAGATACAGCTTGCGCAACTCATGGTGGATCAAATTACCCAGTCATCCCTGAACCATAAGCTTGATGGGTATACGGGTCTACCAGAACTGGAAAACGATACATATTCGCTTAGGACCTTCCTCGAGGATACCAGCGTCGTGGGGGAAATCGTGAGGCTTGATCTAAAAGGCTATGTTTCTGTGCAAGATAACACGACTGCACTTCCTGCAAACGAAGGATTACCCCCTCGTCAAGCGTCTCAACGAAAAGACTTAAAGGGCTCTATCACAAAACTGCCACCGCCCCATCTGCGCATCCGTCGCGGCAAGGATTACCTGGAAGTCCTTCCTCCTGCAATCCCGTTCTGGGAAACCTTTGGACTGGAACCAGCTAACGGGGAGAAGGACATCTTAGCGTATTGCATTCACCCTCGTAATGCAGCGGAAGGGGCCGATGCATTCTTGGAGCGCTTGAGCTTACTATATTCCAGCTGCAATTTAGGGAAACATGTCCGAGGAGACAAGCTGGAGCGAGGACTAGGATCGTGGAACGTCAGCCTGTCTGGCGAGTGCAGTTATGCCTCTGCGATGCAATCTCTAAGAGCACTATGTGAGAGCTTAGGTATTGTCTCCCGCACGAAATATCCATTCATCTTCTAACTGTTAACAGGAAGCCTTCTCTCAAAGAGCCCTCCAAGCAGGGATAACTTTGTCATCTACATCATAAATCCGTTCACCCATGGTGCTGCGCTTGCGGATATATGCTCGGCATTCTTGCAGCTATTTCAGAGATATGTCGGTGACGCAGATCGACAGCAGGCCCGGCACCTCAATGAGCTCGTCTTGCAGATAATCCCCATGAGCTTTGTATCATCGCCAGAGACGATCGTTGTCCCTACGCAAACGGAGTATCTAAATCTGGCACTGGAAGTTTACAGTCGATGCCCTCCAAGAGATCTAACTTCCAGTCTGATTGGTTGTGCTCCTCCGGTGCTCCTCGCAGAGCCTGTTCCGAAAGTCATTAACTTCAAGCTCTCTGCAGAGAGACTCTCGCCATTACAGGAAGGAAAATGCCTCCATCTCGCGTTCTCCAGAAGCGCAGATCAGCGCTGGGTCACCGCCGCTTGGTCTGACAACACAGGCTCTTTTCAATTGGCCTTGTCTTACTGTCTCCGCTCCAGGGGCTCGACTGTTTCCAGAATCATTTCAGAGGTGAGGCAAGAGGTATGGGAGACGACCAGGGATATCATGGAGAAGACTCAGGCTCGCTGGCGGGTCCTCCTCGTGAAAACGGAACCCATAGATCAGGAAGAAGTCGATGGTAAGATCGATGCACCTTCATGACATGTATTAGGCCAGCTTGCTCATGACTCTTAGCTTGGACGACCCTCGTCGAACGGCACAATCAGACGAAATCCGTACCGGTGGAGCTGACAATATTTAGCGTCAATACTACTCCTGACCTATACCTCGAGCTTCCTCCTTCGCAAATACAGATGAACATCTTCAATCCTCAAACATCTAACACACCGGTCACAACGCCTCACGCCAGCGCCCCTTCACCAGACCAGTCCGGTAACGCAACAACACCCACCAGTGGTGGCAATCCAGCTGCGAATACTCCAACCCCGTCAGAAGTATTTGCTGCCGAGCTAGAGTCAGAATCCATTCTAGTTGATGTCTGCGATGAGTCTTGGGGGATCATACTGTCTCACCGGCTTAGTAACTCGCCTCACATCACCGAGTTCCGCCCGGCACTGGCCAGTGGGTATCTCCTTCGACGAAAGGGCATCAGCGACAGCGATGGTGTGTTCGCAATGAGCGTGAATCTCATATACACTCAGCGGCCGCTGTCATCGTATGAAATGCTCCTCAGAGAAGTCCTGGGCATGTATCGCGACCTGGCGACACTTGCAAGGGCTAGGGGGACCCTCAATGTACAACGAAACACGCTGCCGTGGCACATCGCTACGGCGGTAAGGGCACAGGAAATGTTGAGCTATGTTCTATAATTTAGCAAGGCTTAGCATATTATGAGAGTGAGCAGCGGTCATACGGAGTTCAAGGTTCTGTTTATAGGATGTACTGTACTATTCCGGGTCTTCTTGTTTTGGATATACCTTTTTGCACTTCGGCGGAACATATGGATTGGGTATACCACTTGCTTGCATCATTTCCTTTGTACTCATGGGTAGAGTCATTGGGTGCATACTACATATTCGCATCTCTGTCATTATGTTTAGAGCATCAATTTCACAGCTCGGGTCGTCATATCAATCAATTATTTGCCAGCTTGCAAACGTCTGGTCATACTAACCGCTAATTGATGCGCTGGTGCATTAAATTTGGCCTGGAGCACAACTTGGATTATGTATCATCTGGACTACGTTGACGCGTTTTTGTACAGCGCTCCCGGCAAAAGACAAGGCAGGGACGAGCTGTTTCGTTTCCAAGATGAAATCATACAATCAACCTGTCCAACTCCTTTAGACATGCAGCAAGCGCGTTCTTTCCCACGTCGTCTGCCTCGCCGTCATCCTCCACGGAGTTGTAAAGGAGGTCGAAATCGTGGTCCCTCCCCTCAACGCAGAAATAAGTCACCGGCACCCCGACCTCGCGGCACTTTTGAACGAGCGCTTCGCCGTCCTGGACGGGCACCGACCGATCAACTGACCCGTGCGTCACGATCAGCGGTGGCAAGTCCTTGGTGACCATGAAGTCCGCGGGGAACAGCGAGCGCACATGCTCTGGGATAGCCTCCTTCCCTCTGGTGGCGACGGCAGTTCCAAGCCCCTTGACGCCCGTCAGGTAGTCAACATACAGGCCCTCCTGCACGATGTAGCGCACCAGGCGCCAGCGCGGGTGCTTCCCCTCCAGGTCTCCGTCCGGCGGGAAGGTCTGTCCGAAACTGACCTCCTTGCTGCGGAGGATCTGGTCGATCTCAGCGTGGATCTCCGCCAGCTCAGCAGACGACAGACCCATGTCCCGTCCCCCCTTGGTCGTCCAGATGCGCGACGTCGGATCGCCCATGGGATAGATGGCCATGATGGCCCTGGGGACAGGATCCCTGAACCGCGTGCCGCCCTGGACGGCGCAGTATCCGCCGCCGCTGGATCCCGCGACGACGAGCCGGGAGGTGTCGACGAGGCCGGGGATCTCGACGTTGAGGGTGCGCGACACGAAGGTATACGCGTCGCACAGGTCCTCGACGAGCTCCAGCCCCGTGGACTCGGGCAGGACGCGATAGTCCGCGGAGACAAGCGTCCAGCGGCGCTTCAGGGCGGCCTGGACGAGCCAGCGCGGGATGTGCTTGCGGTCTCCGGTGATCTTGACAATGACAGATAGCCGTCAGCGAAACGTGGTTCCGTGAGAAGGCGCCGCTTGTTTGATGTTATGTGGTTCGGGTCGTTTGTTGGTCTGCGTCGCATCCATCGATCACTCAATCAAATCAATCGAACGCACCACCTACCAAATAGCCGCCGTGAAAGTACAGTACTGCAGGCTGCGGCCCCGACGGCCGCGGGTCGACGATGTACACGTCGAGCTGGAGGGGCTTGCCCTGGACGTTTTTGTACGTGTATGTCTTGGGGACGTACTGCGCCGCCATGGTTTCTGTCGAACGACTGGTCTGTGTAGATGATCTGGTGCTTCCGTGTATATGGACTAACAGCGGAGGTTCCCGTCGGGCGCTCGGTAGCTTCGGTTCTTGGGTTCTGCTTTGGAGTTGGATCCTGAGCCGCGTCTTGTGGAACACTGGAACCCTTCAGTAAACGCCGTCGGATCGTCCATCTCGATGCCCCTCAGCGGGACAATCGTTGCCAGTCACTACCCCCGCCGTGGAGATCGCTCGACCGACGGGAGCGGGTGGCGACCTCGGTGGAGCAACGTGATCCAAGGTTTCTTTTTGGTCACATCAATTCACTTTCTGCTGCTTTATTCGTGATTGAGACACGATGATCACCGTTCCAGCAATAATGTTGCCTTTTGGTAGTTACACAAAATGTTCCATTAGCATATATTTCTTGTGGAACATACCCGTCAACTTTTCCAACTTTGAAGGTCAGATAGATAGGATTGTCACATGCAGATGCACAAGTATGTCTATGAATAGTAGACGAAATTCATAATGTCCTGCGCTAGGCGCAGCTACTGGTATATATAAATATGCATTCTGTCGAGCCAGCGGGGTCCTTGGTACAGTACATGTACATACTACGGTAGCCACTATGTATCTGTACAGCACATCTATAACAGAACGTTGTAAATCATAAATTCGTACCTGGGCACAGTCACACCCCTCTCCTCTCTCTTCTTTCCCCGTAACTACCACCTACTATCTATATAAGGTCCCCTGCTATTTAGTCACCACACCCCAGCTCTCGAACCCGTCCTTTAAACGAATGTCATGTCTCCGAGTTCTGTATATAGAAGCTAGGCCCTGCACCTCGTATTCCGGGCGCAGCTTGGGATCCGTCTGATACGTCCCAACATGGCGCCTTTCGTCTTGGCCAAGCTCTTTCATTAATCGCAGACGATACTGGTGCCGCCGAGCCCTCTGAGCCGCATCGTGCAATGGTGGGGGAGGTAATATGGCATAGATAAGCTGACGGGCTGGTAGATTGGTCAACGAGTTGGGGTTGGGGTTTGAGGGGATATGTTAGGTACTATATAAATGCCTGGGCATGTCCGTGTTGAGCCTTGCCTTGAACCTGTTGCCCTCATTAGTTCTCAATCCCCACGCCTTTTTTTGTTAAAATATCATTACATGATCAGATCAGCTGAAGAAGGCCGTTTATCACAGTGCTGTACCTCAACACTACATACTAAGTACAGTACCTACCGGGCTTCCTTTGCCTTTCTCCTATCCACACTTAGTTCTTATATCGAATATCTAACCAAGCAGCGCAGACGAACTCCATACCAACGTAGCGCTCTCCATACAGTACGACTCAATACATACTGCAATGTGTTTCACCGACCCCTCCACAGCCGGGGACACCTATCCTTCCCAAAGTCGAAGAAGAATCCCCTTCTTCGGGAGAAGACGCAAGAGAGCAGCACCAGCCACGACCACGACCCAACCTGCATCATCGTCCATCCCGCTCGCCTCTCCTCCGTCTCCTGTGCCGGTGCCGAGAGTGAATGTGACGCCGGTGAAAACCACTACTACTAGCGGTACATCTCGTACCCGAAGCGGAGGAGGGGGTGAAGGAGGTTCATATAGCGGCTACGGAGGAATTGGTTCCTACGGTGATGGTGAAGGAGGATATGAAGGGAACGGCGGGAATGGGGGAGGTGCAGGTGGAAGTGCAGGTGGTGCGGGAGGTAAGTGTACTATACATAAACCAGCCCGGTTATGATAAATTTCTTGATAAGGGCAACGTCACTGACAATCCTCCAGGGAATGGTGGTGGTGGTGGAGGGGGAGGTGGTGCGGGAGGAGGTATGTATCCCATATATCATATGAGTTCAGCTGTGATGGGCTTATTTATTTGTATGGACATCATTCACTAACGTCTTCCAGGAAATGGCGGCGGTGGTGGGAACGGTGGAGGCGGAGGGAATGGAGGGGGTTGAAGCAGAGTACCTAATGATGATAGTAAGGATGAATAGGCATGAAGATTGGATGTTCTTTTTTCTTGACTTCGTTCATATTCCTGTCAAGCAAGAAGACGTTAATACACCCAAGTATGTATAGTACTTAATCAGTGAACGATCCATTGGAACGTCCACACCATTAGGTTTGCTAAACGTGTTTTATATACATCTGCCTTCCTCGTGTCATTCATTTCATGCGTGCAGGAATCGCCCATGAGCATCATCCAGTTGCAGGTTTATATAAGAGGTATATACGCGCTGAAATCCTCCGTCAGACACACTGCCACGCATTCTCATCAGTATAGTGCCCCGGCCCCGTGAACATGTTCCTCTTCGGATACCGACAATGTCTCCGCCTATACTTGACTGCAGATCCCGGCCCGTCAGCGAACTTGGTCCCGCGGACAGTCTCCGGCGCGACTCCCTCTTCAACCCACTTGACCATCGCCATGAGCACGTTATCCTCCGGGTCCGTCCCCGCAAACGACGCGAGCCCATCGCCGATGGCGCTGGCGCCCTGGCCTCCTCCGCAGTGAGCCATCCCGCTGATGGGGAAGAAGCGGTAGAACTGGTCCAGTTCCGACGGAGGCAGGTTCATGGTCTCTGCGACACGTGCGTAGTATAGCTTCGAATTTTCGGAGCTGATCAGTTGGTCCTCTAACCCATGGTACGTTAGGACCTTGCCGCCTGCGTCTCGGAAGGCCGTGAGATTGCTCTCCCAGGTCTGCACGTTGAATGGGTTTTGAGCTAGTGCAACTGAGGTGTCGTGGACGTTGAAGGTCGCTGGGTCCCAGTTGGGATCGCTGTATACGACGTACCGATACCACTCGGTTGGGTAGGGGAAGGGGCTTCCGTTGTACATGACTGTTGAGTCCGCAATCTCAGTACCGGGTTGCATTCTCGGGAATACGAGGGTGCCGTTTTCTCCGTAATATGGGGACAGAATCTCCCGGACTGTGTTGAACTGGGCGCCTGTGAGGCATGTGTTTCTGTCCGCTCCAGGTTTGCAAATCAAAGTCTCGATGATTGGATGGCAGAGATCGGGGTCTTCGATGATCCCATCCAGCGCGCCATCTAGTCCGTCACATTGCCGCAGGATCTCTTTGTGTACAATTTTCCAGAGATCGGGTGAGAGGAATGTATCAGCTCCGGGGGGTCCGGTGATGGTATAGAAACGCGCACTCCAGGATAGCAAACCGATCGTGTTGAATGCTGGAGCTCCTGCAACCACTCCGTCAAAGTCCTCTGGGAATTCCTGAACAGCCTTGAATCCCTGGCGGCCGCCCGTCGAGCAGCCAAGGGAGTATGACTTTTTAAATCCCTCCGGGTAGAACAACCTGGTAAGCTGCTTGCCAACGACCACGCCGGTGTGGAAAGACCGGTACACGAAGTCCTCAAGGACCTCCGGATGCTGGTAGAACGGCTCTCCCGAAGTGCCATTGTGGCCATTGTTGGATCCCACGGTTGCGAAACCCAGAGAGCTTCCGTATGCCATGTCGTAGTATAGTATGCCTGCAAGCAAGCCTTCAGTATGTACTGTACAACTGCATTTCTTTCGACATAGAATATGTAGTATATGATATGCGAAACCGGCCTACAGACACCCCCCCAGACCACTATTTCCAGTACTCAAAAAGCGCCCAGTATAGTTCCTTGGGAACCATGCTTCGAGTGCTATCTCGCTCTTGTTGGATGTCGACACCGCCATTGCCACTCGACACATGTCCGTTAGGACAAGCTGCGACGGTTCATTGCAGCTCTGGGTTGCCCGCAAAGATAGGTTTGTTCCCCCAGGAACATAGCTGGCGAAGTTGACTTTGACATTGGCCAGGTCGACCTCGTCGGGAAATTTTTCACAGTCAGACCTGAACTGGTCAGATGCGATGACGATAGTCTCCAGAGGGAGGAATAACAGGTAGTGTTGAAGGAGCATGTTGGCCGCCTTGTAGAAACCCAGAGCCATATCGAGCCCGGTACCATTGCCCTGATGAAAGCAAGCTTCGCGGGCCGTTGGCCCAGTATATAGAACACCATAACATTTCTTACATATTGCGGACTCCAGGCAAATTGGTCCTCAATTCACAGGATCGAGCGCGGCAACAGACAACGGGGAAAGGCAATTAAGCCCGGAGCGTTGACTAATGTCCGTCGGCTCTTTTCTGGGGAAATCTATGATGGGTTGGCGCGAAGAAACAAGTACTGAACGCAGAGACTTACAGGGGAACGGGAATTTATCAGCACCTCCGACCGCGGAGTATACGGAGTATATCCACTTGGCCGGCATTATCAGCCCGAAAAAGCAGGGGACAGGGGATGAAATTCGCTAAAAAGAACAGGAAAGGTCCCCGAATCGACGACTGTGGAACGACGAGCGATCAGCATGGATACAGTACTAGACCAGAAGTCGCCGTCTCCCCCCCCCCCCCCCCCATTTTCCCTCAAAACTGGCACATTTCGGAACTTAACTTCTCCACATAGATGAAGACTTTTGGCACAAAACTGTATGAATGTTCCCCAAAAATAATGACTCTGGAGATGGTTAACAGCCATAATCACTCCAAGTGGGGTAGAGTACCAGTTAGAACCTTGAAAGGGTCACTTATTCAGAGGTTCAAGGTCTCATTTCCCTGCTGTCACATGGGACACTGTCTGATAGAGAAGAGATTTGCGTTGTATGGCTTGCATGTCCAGTGGGCTCCAAGTGCTAAAGGTAGCTCTGCATGTTGACAACTGTATGCCAAGATGAACAGTATTGCAACTAGAACAGTCGACAAGAGAGATGCATTGGACTATGTGTAAGAAGATATGATCAAGATCCAGAAACTTCCCATTCAACCTTAAGGAGCTGCCTCGTAAAGTCCATTGTCAGATTCAGCATGCTGCATTGTCGGTAGCTGAGGCAAGGAAAGGACTGCTAGAAAGCGGCTCAAGAGTAGAGACATTAGCTCGCAGTCTGCTTTCTACCGCCAGATGTAAACAGAAGCTTTGTCTTGCTCACCAAGTCCCATAACGATCTCATTCAGCCCACCTTCTTTGCCTGTTAAAAGAAAATAAAAAACTGCCTCCTACATACAAAGCTAGGCATCATCCATAAAATTGATTTAAAAAGAATCTATAACAAAAAGCTCACCCCAAGGCCTACCACCACCACCACCAGACGGCAACTAGCTCCAGGGCTACGAAAACCCCCACCTATGCTTTTGGCGGGCAGGGGATTTTACTCTCCTGGATATCCACCTTTCCAGCCCCCAGCGACCCTCATCGGATGTTAGCAGGTATCAATGATTATCTCACCGCTGCACCTTCGAGCCGCCAAGGGCGAGGATCGAACCCGGGGGCCTTGAGTACCGGAGGTCACCCAGCCTAGTGGGCTTAACCCACTAGGCCATCCCCGGGTTCCTTGTTGTCAGTGAACGACGACGCGAGAATATAACCCAGAAAGAGGTTGCCTGGAGACCGCCGGGGGAGAGGGGAGAAGAGGGAAGGGAGGGGGCGCCCCAGAGGCGGAGGAGAAGGCTGCACCTCCATACAGTTGGACATGGGTTCTTCTGGCCCCTCACGCCACTTCCAGGCGTAGAAGCTCCAGGATAGCATGACTGTCGTATAATGAGAATCTTGATAATACTGAATAATGTATAGAAACCGACTGGGATAACGCCATGAAACTGCAAACCCTATATTCCACAAATCCTCTCCTCAACCCCCTTGCTTTAAACGACCGGATTCCAGACCGAACCTAGAAACTTAACGCCGAAGATGGACGTGTGAACCCAAATAAGAAATGGAAACGTGTAATAATGCATAATAGCTGGCAGAGACGCAACAAGATTGCAATAGATATCAGCGGAAACCATCACGTCCGCTATACGGAGCCTAGTATAAGAATCGAAGAGCTAAAAGAAGAGGTCCTGGAAGAATTGTTAAGACTAGAACCGAATATAGAGTGTCTGTGGAGACTTACCACTGCATAATAAAAGCAACGCTGCAGCAGATCTGGGATGCTGCGCAGCAATGAAGGAGAAAAGCAGAGCTACTATCGTCCACGGTGAAAATGTCCCGATGGCACCGCCTATAACAGGTATATCTCTGAACCTGGAGGCCATTTCCTCCATAGAAGCTTCAAGGTTTGCGGCGTTGGTAGTCACTCGCTCCAGCAGCGCCTGCGCGACCTTGGCGCTGACCACGAGAGCCTCCTGCGCTTGCGATTGCGCTTCGAGCGCTTCAGCCTGCAATTTCTGGGCTTTGCGCAGGTCTTCAGCCTTCAGCTCGGACTCATCCAGTGAGGCTTCGAAACTCTGAAGTCGCTAGTAGAGTTAGAATAAATTTCAAAGATGGTAAAGGCAGGACAAACCTCTAAAATCTGATGTTCCATTTGATAGATCAAAGAGAGTCGCTCAGCGAGCCATCTCTGTATCATAGTCACTATGTGCCTGTTGATACGGATGCAGAGATACATACCAAGGAGCTATCAAAGCCCTCGACGCTTTCTGAGAGCCGCGCCATGTCCTGCACTAACAACGAATCAAGCGATGATCGCATAGCAAGAGCAAGTTCGTGATTAATTTGGGCTTCACGTTTCTGTGCTTGCGCCAGTTTTGCATTCCGTGCCAGGTTCTCTTCGTGGACAGTGCGAAGACTACGCCGTAGACGATCGACTTCTCCGGTAGCGTTCCGAATTTCCTGGTCCGAATTACATCCCGATCCGCTAGAAAAAAGGCCAATGATCTCACCTTTCCCAGAATGCTAGTGTCCGTTTCGACGCCTTTCAGTATAGATACCACGCTTTTTACAGCAAATCCAATGGCCGTCTCAAACTCGCTGAGAAAAGTCGCAAGTAAGTCACGGGCATGCAACCCGGCCCCCTCGAGTTCACTAAGTAGATTGGACCGCATCAGGTCTGTTGCCTGTACGAAAGCTCTATGTTGAGCAGACTCAGCAGCAGCGTTCCGAAGGGCTTCTTGTAACCCATTGTTCAGCTTCAGGGTATTCTCCGCGACTGCTCTGTGGAGTTCCAGCAACTCCTCCTTTTCTATCTCGGTTCTGGCTGCCTGGCATATCACCATCGCATTCTGCCTACTGTTGCTGTAGCTTGTCCACCATTGAGGTCGTGACTCTAGCGACTTGAGACACGATTCCAGCATCGCTGTCGGAATGGAGTCGACCATCTCCGATCCCGGGCGGTCACCAGCCACAGACTTAACAGCTTCCCTTCTCAGTTTTTCTGAAACTTGCAGAGGTGAACAAGAGGGAGGAATAGCTGCACCTGCACCGGTAAGCTCACAAACGGCGAGCCTCGCGGCATAAAGCGACTTGATATTATCGAGCAGCATAGATGTATCCGTCGCGGAATGCCCTTTACTGGTATCAACAGACTGGCAAGACATAAGAAGTCGAGTAGCTGCAATCCGGTTGCAGGAAGGAGACGACTTCATCGATTCTAATATCTGAATCGCCTCTGTAAAAAGGGTGTCCTGCTGCGCGGATTTTGAATTAAGGAATGCGACCAAATCCAAGTCATCGGTAGAGCTATTGAGGAGCGCTGAGATAGCTATCAATATTAGTGGAAAATTAAAAAGACTTACCGCAATATCGGAAACCTACTAGCGTCCTTGGAAGTTGTGTAGGAGTAGGTGGAAGGCGGGAATAGAAAAGAGAAAAGTAGAAGCGGGAGACAGATATGAAAGCAAGAAGCAACTGTCACAGTCTTCATTCTCGCACCTCAAGTGAAAAATGAGAAAAATAGACAGCGATTGAATGAGTGCAACTGATCAAGCACTGATTAACCTCAACTTAAAACAATGCATCCAGCATCTGAAGGGGAGGGAGTAGAAGGCAAATCAGAAAGAGAAGAAGACTGGGAAAATATTTGTGTCTTATCCTTAAAAGCTAGCAACTTCTTCTCAAGTTCCCAGCTAGCAAGGAAGATGGAATGTTATCAAGAGAGCGATGTGAGAGGTCCAGGATCATCTACCGCAGTCAGGAGGGGAGTCGCATTCTGGTGATCAAACCATCAGCATCTTCACTCATCAGAGTGCTATCACCAACAATTCGTCTTTCTTGTGCCCTGAAATACCTCCCAGAGAAAGAATTCATCAGATAGGTCAAGGGAGGTAGAACTGAAGATAAAAAGTCAAGCAACGGTGTCGACGTGATCGTAAGGTCACGTGAATTAAACTCTAGTCCCGATTGGGATTCAGATCTCCGGGCAAAATCGAGATTCAAGATCGAGGCCTCGAGGCACAGTACAATCGAACAACGAATTCCCACCCACCATGTCTTGCGCAGTGTCGCGGAGCTGCTTCAGGCAGCTTCTGCGGGGTCCTGTAAGGAGCAATTCGCTCCCTGCTTTCCTCGTGCCTGCGTTCTCGCAGCCCCTGCGGGCACAATGCTTCTCTACAACTTCTCCGGCGCAGTCCCGCATCGGCAGCACCCCGGTATCGATACCGCCAGAGGTCTCGCTGAAATTCATCGACCTGCCGCAGACGCAGACCCGGGGCAGAGTGAAGGAGGTCCCTAAGACTGCTATTGAGGTCAGCGGTCCGAAAGGTATGTTCAAAACTTGTCCGTCCGTCGGAGCTGCGCAAGTTCAGTGAGTATGCTAACAAGACGGGATTGAATTGGACCAGGCACATTGATGCTGAAGATCCCTCCCTTTATGACCGTCACTCATGATGAAACGCTAAGAAAAGCGACCGTCTCCGTACAAGATGCTGAAGAACCTCACCAGCGCGCCATGTGGGGTACGTAGCGCAGCCTGGGTTTTTTTTCGTCCGAAGATGTAGCTCTCTCTCTCTCTCTCTGACAGCGTGGGCGAACAGGAACGATGCGAGCACATTTGCAAAACTACGTCCTGGGTGTTTCCGAAGGCCACATCTGCATCCTCAGTCTGAACGGTGTCGGTTACAGGGCTTCGATCGAGCCGACCGCAACCACCGTTGAACCCGAGTACCCGGGCCAGCAGTTTGTTAATTTGAAGGTCGGATACTCCCACCCGATCGAGCTGGGAGTCCCGAAGGGCGTCAAGGCCAGCACGCCCCAGCCTACGCGCATTCTGCTCGAGGGCATCGACAAGGAGGTCGTCACGCAGTTTGCGGCCGAGATTCGAGAATGGAGGAAGCCGGAGCCGTACAAGGGCAAGGGTATCTTCGTGAACGACGAGACGATCAAGTTGAAGGCTAAGAAGATCAAATGATCCTATCGTTCCTTGGGTTTTGTCTTGTATTCTATCGCCTGTATATCTAAGCATGGTGTTGGGCTCTGTTTTTGGATCAATGTACGATGAGATGCATCTAGTTCGGGTCCTACAAAGCCCCGTCTCCTCCAAAATACCTGTTTCTATTTACAGAAAATCTATTTCAACTTCAGGACGACCTGCACGGCATCGATGACCTGATCCTGGATGGCCTTCGGTGCAGCAATAATACCCTTGTTGGCTGCCAAGGTCCTGCCCTTACTGAAGTCCAGACGCTGACCGTGAATATCCGTCACTTGGCCCCCGGCCTCACGAACAATCAGGTCGCCCGCTGCGTGGTCCCAAATCTTCTCCTGGTAGTCCATCCTGACCGGTAGTCGGAGGTAGATGTCTCCTGCGCCCCTGGCGATCGAGCAGTACTTCGCCTGCGAGTCCAGCCGAACGCTTGGGGATGTAATCCCGAGGCGCTGAGCCACGGCCTTGTTGTCACTCTGATTGGAATGCGCTGCCTCAACGCCCTCGCAGAAGACGGCCTTTGAGATATCGGGCACCGGGCGCATAGAAATCGGTTTGCTCGGGGAAAGGGCACCGGTAGAGATCGGACGGCTGGTCGCGCCCGCGCCTTTCACCGCGGCGAAGATAACTCCCTTACCGGCATCGTCCGTCTGCTGACCACCAATGTCCGCAGAAAGAGTCTGGGTGTCGTCAATTGGCAGATTCGGGCAGCCAACTGCTCCCACCTTCACGTCTCCATCCTCGATCAGGGCGAGGCAGACGGCGTACTGGCCGCCTCTGAGGAAGCCCTTGGTGCCATCGATCGGATCCAGTGCCCAAATGCGTCCCTTTGGTCCACCAGCGCTCTTCCCCTGATCAATGAAGTCAAGCATGGCTTCCTGGCTGGGCAGTGGTCCGCCAAGCAAGCTGTCGCTCTCCGCATCGTCCAGCTTGATATCTTTGACCAGATCCCAGATCTCCTCCGTCAATGCCTTGTCCTGCCGCAGCGAGCTGGCTTCCTCCTCCGCTACGATCTCGTCCGCGGGGAAATTGTTGCGAATGGCCTGGATGATGAGGGCCTGCGCGCCAAAATCGCCCTTGGTGACCGGCGACTTGTCGTCCTTGGCCAGCGAGCCCTTGGCCTTCTCGCGGAACACCTTCTGGGTGAAGAGGGTTGCTCGCTGGACCGCGAGCTCTGCGACGCGCAGCTCCTGCTGGTACGACATGTTGGCTACCTGAGAAACGGGCCGTGGAGAAAGGGGGATGTGGGAGGAGAAAAGGCTGAGGCGGGACCGTAGTCTGGCGACGACGCTCAGAGCCAGGATGAGGGCGGAGAAGAGGAACAGTCTAGGCCAGAGGCACGTTCGTCCTGACGGGGAGCGTCTAGTCTTGCTCGAGGGAGCGGACATAAAATAGTATCTCAGGGAGGACGAGGGGCACAGCGCATCCAACGGGCCCCTCTCCTCTGCCGCATCGTCGAGGATCAACGAGGGCCGCGTATCATGGCGGCGTCACGATGCGCCGACACGGCGATCCGGGGCTTGGCGCCGGCCCCGCCCTAGGCCGTTTCAGCGCGAGGGGCAGTCACGGGAGAGCATCAACGCTGGCCTGATATCAGGCCCCCGTCGCCTTGTCTGCTTCTGCATCTGCCTCGACAGGCACCTCCTGTACGACCTGTGTGGCTGACCTGCTTACGAGTCCTCGATCTTCGGTCATCCATCTCTGCTGGAGACCCACCGCTTGTCGATCGCAGTGCGGTGAGTTGGCCAAGATCGACATATGGCTTCATCGTGAATAATCGCATCACCGGGGTGATCAACACGAGCTCTGTTGACGCTATCTCTTTATGATATATACATCTATGCAGTTTCTCTGAAGAACTAGTCGCAGGAGCTGAGCCCAGACGTCTCCAAGTCTCGCTCTGACATTTACATCTGGATAGGTCCACAACTGACCTCGTTTCATGTATGTACGTACAACATTCCTTGAAGGCTTGGGCTCCTCCTCTGACATGTGTCATAGTAAAAACACTCTCAAAGGAGCCCTCCATCATGTTTCACGGATCGGTAAGTTTATACGCCTTGTTCCTGGCATCTCTCATATCACTTGAAGGCTTTTCGGTGTAGTCTTCATTATGCTCTGTAAATGCGCCCTGTCGGGGCTTGACGACAATAAACGTCTTTATCAGTTGCTTTTTAGTTTCAGTGGAATGTCTTTGAAGTCCTGTATTTTTTTTGTTCCTTTCTCTCTCTCTCTCTCTCTCTCTCTCTCTTTATCTCTTTCTTCTCAATACTCGATCTGCAGTCTTCCATTCTTTGTTTGAAATACCGTGCCTCTTCCCTTCACCCTATATCCTATCTTGCTAGATGGGCCTTTTAAGTGAACACGGGACCATTGCTCACTCCAAATCTTACATCATGCAGAAGCCATATTCGGCCGTGTCGGTGCAGATCGAGCACCTCACCAGCGAACAATATGATGTCGATGATTCCAGCGGAATCGTTGACCTGATCGAAGCGATCCGTCTGCAGAGCAGCGGTCCAGCCGAGGCAAGCCGTGCCCTACGAAAGAAGCTGTAAGTACACTGGATTCTCTGCCACTCTAAATTCATCTCTGACGTCCAATATACAGAAAGTACGGCAACCTTCACCGGCAACTGCGAGCTCTCACCATTCTTGACCTCCTCATCCAGAATGCTGGCGACCGGTTTTTGCGAGAGTTCGCCGACGAAGCCCTTTTGGAACGGTTGCGCATTGCCGCTACCGATTCAGTCTCCGATCCTGAGGTGAAAGCGAAATGCAAGCAACTTTTCGGACAATGGGCCGTGACCTACAAAGACACTCCAGGTATGGAGAGGGTCACAGCCCTCTACAGACAGCTTCCAAAACGAAAGCAGCCAGCACGTCAAGCACAGGCAAAGGTCCTTAGGGACACGGGGAACCCCGATGACCTGCCAATGGGTCACACTGTTACTGTGTCGTCTGGGTCAGGGCCTCCAACGATCCTAAGCGGTCCCAAAGCCTCTGCATCTTCCTCTAACAAGCCCAACCTTCTGAGATCCTCCTCGAAGAGGAAAGACAAGAAGAGCCGTCCCCAGTCTTTCAGCCTCGATAAAGAAAAGCCGGAAATCCTTCAGACGCTTGCGTCCACTTCGGTCGCGAGCACCAACCTCATGAATTCACTCAAGCTGATCAATCGGGAGAACCGGCGAGTAAGCGAGGACCCAGAAGTGATGAGACGGGTCGAGCAGTGCAAACAGCTCAGACGCCAAATCCTACGCTACATCCAAAACATCGAGAGCGAAGATTTCCTTGGGAGTCTCATCCACGCCAACGAAGAGCTTGTCAACGCACTGATGGCGTTCGAAGTCCTCGACAAGAGCGTCGACTATGACAGCGACAGCGAGGAAGACGCCCTCGACGGCCAGTCCTCTCCCAGGCGCGTCAGTTATTCGCCCATGAAGAGTAACGTTGATAGGGACCTCAACGAGGGTTTCGCTGGGCTTGTGATAAACCCACCGCCCAAGCCGCCCAGACCTCCTCGACCCACCAGCCTCTCCTTACCTCCTCGACGCGTTTACAATAGTGAAACAGAATTGGAAGCTGACGATGACGACGATGATGAAAATCCCTTTGGAGACAAAAATGCCATTCGCACGCCGAATTTCGAGAAGTCTGAGCCTACATGGTGCGTCTATATGTCTTTCTTTCTAAAAGATAGGATATACTAACAGTTACCCAGGAGAGAGGTTTAGTTTATTTCATAGTTCAGCCCATTCAACATTGCTTCTCACGACACGATAACCTGTCGACTCCTTTCCCATTCCATCAGCCTTCGACCAGGCAGCCCACTTTTATACTTATTAAGCTCTTCTCCCGCATCTTATTTTCATTATATTCTATTCCTTTTTTTCCCTCTATGACGAGACGGCGAAGAATCAGAAACAGGACACTTCCTATACCCCAAGTAAGGTAGTAAATGGAGTCTTAAAACTGGTACTAGCATAGGAACGGACGGGGTAGGGGGTGGGGTGGAAGGTAAAGATTTGACTTTGACTTAAACTTGACTTGCTTAAGATTTGATGGATCAATCGAATCGGCATGATATGGCACGGCGTGTGTACGTAACGATAAGATATGAATACGTTACCCTGTTCATTGTCAATCTCTATCTTCGTTTTATTACTGTATGCAATGTACTGAGTACCCAGGTAGGTTAGTTCAGCTCTCCATCCAATCGTTGATGGATATATCCCCGCCTTTTTCAACATCTCATCTCAGTTTAGTCTCTTCTTTACTTGTTCTCTTTAGAAGACTCAATAAATAGTCAACAACCGATACGGTTTGATAGATCAAGTTGAATGAATCGCATACGCGAGTGACGACGAACTGAATTTTGTGTTTGTGTGTGTGTGTGGGGGGGGGACAATGTGAATGGTATTCTATGGATGTAAATATAATGATAATTAATCATCATGAAGAATCAAGAAAGAGAGTATAACCGTCCAATGTATATATGCAGTACATGCATGCATAGCATGTATGTGTCTTGTTGTATTCAGTTGGTCTCCAACCATTGCTGATGAAGGGTTGGAAGCCTCAGACCTCACTTGTAGAGGCAAAGATACATGACCTCAATGTCATATCCATGGTTCATCCAATTGACTTTTGCTTAGATAGATTGGCCTAAATGGGTAAAAATTAAGGCTTTTTTCTATGAATTGAACATTCTTTCTAGAAGAAATATGAGAAGCACAGAATGATTTGGAATTCTTTATGGAAAAAAAATCATGCAAGCAATTTGCCACAGTAAAAGGCATATATATATATAAACCAGTTCAAGACTGTTGCATAGTTCTTCTAATCCCTGCACATCACCTTCTTGTCCATAGGACTAGATTAGTTTAGTCAATTGAATTCAACTATTCCCGGAGTTCCCCTCGGCTAGCATATCCTAACTTCCAACATGTCTCGGGTCGAGGCTAAATGAATAAATAAATACATGTTATGTATAGCAGACATGAACAAAGTAATGAGAACCCTCGACCTGACCCGACATTAAGTGGAAAAGTTCTCAAGGTATGGATTCCATGAGGCATAACGCCATTGAAGGGAGAGAGAGCGAAGGGGGGGGGGGGGGGTTAGATCGTAACCTGAACCTTCTGCAAAGATATACTATAGATTATAGATAGATAAAGATGTAGTGATTTATTGATGGATTGATGGATAGATGGAGATGGAAATGGAAATGAATAGATATCGTTGACGTTTCCAATACATACATACATACAACGACGATACAAGACACGACATAACGGAGGGGGTATGTAAATGAAATAACAGAGAAACAGCAGAACAACAAAACAACGAACAACGCTACCTAACCTATCTACGAACCTAAACCTAACATAGCCTAACATAACCTGACCTAACCGAGCTGAGAGAGAAGGAGAGAGGAAAGGGGGGAGAAATGCCATGGATGCAATAATGCAATCAATCATAACACCTTAACCTTCATCCACTCGCTCGTCCCAACACCCAAGTTGAGCCCGTTGCGCTCCCACCAGCGCCGCACGCGCGCCTCGGCGCCAGACACGGGGTCCGCGTCCTCGAGTGCCTCCTCGATGTCGCACGTCTTGAATTCGACGCGCAGCCCGCTGCGGCGCCACCACTCGAGAACGTGGTCGTGGCCGTTCTTGGTCGCGCCGACGAGGACCTGGTTGTCGAAGATCATCTTGGGCCCCTTGAGGCGGTACCAGAGGTCGAGGACGTGGACGTGGCCGTGCGTGGACGCGATGCGCGCGACCGACTCGGCGTGGGAGTAGGGGATACCCGACGCGTCCCACCAGGCCAGGGAGGCGGTGCTGCCCGACTGCGCGGCGAGGAGGACCGACTTGCCGACCTTCAGGGGGATGGGTTTATCGGGGGGCGCGTTGGCCGACGCGTTCTTCCACCACTCCAGCACGTCGACGCGGCCCTCGGCGCTGGCGGACTCGAGGGCGCGCTCGGTGTAGCGCAGCTCGAGGCCCGAGGTGCGCCACCATTCGAGGACGTTGACGAACCCGGCGCGCGAGGCGCCGTCGACGGCGTCGGCGATGTACTCCTTCGTGGGCAGGGCGGCGGCGTCGCGCCACCAGGTCAGGATCTTGGGGTTGCCGTATATGGCGGAGGCGCGGTAGGGGAGGTTGGTGAGGCGGGTGGTGGTCCAGAAGAGATCGAGGTGGTTCTCGGAGAGGTAGGTCAGGATGTCGGTGCGCGAGAACTTGAAGATCAGGTGGCATGCGAGGTCAGAGAGGGGTTTCCAACGCGGCAGCGCTTCGATTCGAGACTTGATCGCCGCAAAGGAGCCTCGGAGGATGGTGTACTCGAGCGACGCGGGAGTGGACATCTTCAGAATATGTGGCTGCCACTCCTTCGGGACTGGAAGTTTTGTCGGGATGCCAACGGCTTTGGCGATCTCCCAGTCGCCCAGATGGTCCTCGAAGATGCTCAACCAGATCTCGAGAGGTAATTGAGGCGGACCGTCCCTTTTTTGCTTCTGCTGCAGGGGATGCCTCTGTATCGTCTGGATGTGGCCCTTCTCACATGGCTTCTCAGGCTTCGACGCTCCGTCGTCTTTCGCATTGCCGTTGACACATCCATTGCCAGGTCCACTATCTCGCGGCAACCCAAGTTTCTTCTGGATAACTTCATTCAACTCCTTCAGACCCTCCCAGGGTGTCTGGGCCAATTCCTCCGGACTAACAGACTTCCATAAAACAGGGGGTATCACAGTGATCCACGGCCAGAACTGCTCGATCTCCTTCAGCTGCCTCTTGCTCAGCGGGTTGTTCCACTCCGCCACCGTCATCCCCGGTATGAGAATCACCGACTTTGACGAGTCCCACGTCCGGAGAAGCGCAAGCGTCAGGGTGTTCGTCAGGCCGTACAGCATCGCGCCCAACGTGCCCGCGTCTATAGGCGCGACGATGAGCATATCTGCCCACTCATGCAGTTCAGCGGCCTTGGCCGTTAGCCACTTTCGGGAACCCGTCTTCTTCTCGAACGTATGGCTGTCCACGGAATCCATATAATGGGGAATCTTATTCGCGCCCGCGAGGGAGGCCGACGGCTCGTCCGTAATCAACCGCAGCTCAATATCGGGGTTCTGGACAAGGGACGGCAAGACATTGTCGACGAACGCACTATCTGTCGACAGAAGCAGACGTTTTCGCCGGCGACATGGCCGCTCCTCCTCCCCCTCCTTCTCCTCCCTCTGTTTGTTGTCCGTTTCGGAGTCCGTCGAATCGACCATCGTCTCTCGAGTGTAAGGTACCTTCTTTGAAACGACGCTCTTGCTGTGATCGTGCGGCGGGGCCTGGATATCAGCGCGGAAACCAACTGCCATGTCCGCGCCCGTATGTAGACACGACCGCCTCCTGTAACCACTCAAGCCGCAGCCCAACGGATGTGTTGTAGATATCGTTCAGTAGGGTGGATTAGGTGCGTCGAGGAAACCGGTAGACAGGTGACGGTGGTGGGTGATCAAACGGCTATGCTCAAACAGAGCCTCCTGCGGTCAAGGCTCAACCTCCCTGTTGCCGTGCAAGTACTCTGTAGGTAAATGAGTGAGAATGAAACAAAGAAAGTAAGCAAGCGGCGTGGGATTCAATTGACAGAGCAGGACAGCAAGCACAGGTCAGCCCACACCCGTGCACAGGATCCCGCCTCTTATGGCTTGTCCCTTGTCCCGCTCAATCAATCGCAGGCTGCAACAAAACGTTCCCCTTCAACTTCTGATCTATCAATCCTATCGAGCCCCAGGCTCCAGCTCTTCGGGTCTCCGTGCGTAGCAAACGACGATCCGTGCAACAGACAAACCCGTCAACGAACCGGACGAACAGGCCACGGCGGAACGTGTCACCCTGTAGCTTGCAGCTTGAGAACGGGAACGAAAGGCCCCCCTTGGCGGTGTGGTCGACAGCGGTGGGTGGACTGAGCCTGACAGGTCTGCAGCGGAGACTCGAGGCTGGCTGGCTGGCTGGACTGGTCACTAATGGCGGGACAGTGGTGGACTGAACTGGACTGGAGACTGGACTGGCTGGCCGCGACCGCTGGAGCTGCTGCTACTGCTTGCTGCTTGCTGCTCTGGCCCTCGCCACGTCGTCGCCACAAAGCGGTGCCCCCGCGCGTCCCTTTTTCTCTTCTCTCGTCTGTCTGCAGTGTCACAAACACAAACACGGGGACTTTCCCAGACGCGAACAGAGGAGGCTGCACAGAAATCCGGCATCAATTGTGTCATCCATGCCTTGCGCTTTAAAGGCAATGGAGATGAAGCCGAAGATGTCCATATCGCCGAGCAGAGGCTCAGAACAGCGATGGTTGGGCGGGCGGCTTCTCTAGGCGCCGCCAATAGCCGCCCGGACGATACGGCCCAGGACGCTCCACGCGCCGGCCGGAGCCACGGCCGCTGACTTCAGCCCGACGTAAGTAACCAGTGTTGTTGTTGGGGATCATGTTGCATGTGCTGCAGGATTCTGGACAGTAGTGGACACAGCAGCTTCTTGTTCTTTTTCTCTTTTCCTTTTGTCCTTGTATTTATTATGCCTAAGCAAGACATCCCCGCAAGTAGCCGGGAGCGGGCTACTACTTATAAAGTTCTCGAATCAGGACCGTTCTAATGGTAAAGAATCAAGACAGCAGGAAAAAAAAAAAAAAAAGAAAGAAAGAAAAGAAACTAAGCAACAAGATCTATTGGCACTTTACAATGGCAGACATACGAGGTAGCTACATATAGATATCCTTACCACGGGCTTGGCCGGAATAACCAGTGCAACGTGCGTCATACGACAAAGCGGATAGGTCGAGTTACCTAAACCCAGTCACATCTGGGAACGGATCTATCAGGTTGATCACCCTAGGAGCTACTACTATGTTTCGATACGAAGTGATTTTTTTCAATGAATTTATCTATATCCAGGCAGAGATTCGTACTGTGCGTTCTATAGACGTTCCGTCATGCCTTCGTGTCTTCTATATACATTAGAGCAGCAAGATACTCACCGTTCTCTTGGAGAGTCAGTCCTCTGTGCTTTTCTCTATATCTTCACTCTACTTCCTCGCCAGATTATTGTACAGCTTATGCTCCCTCATGGCCACACTGACCACGGCCCCCAGCACACTGAGCCCGAGCAGCGTGAGAAACGCCGCACGGAGCGAGAACATGTACGCATCCAGCACCCCCTGTCGCCAGTCGGCAGGCAGTTTGCGGATCTCATCGAGGCTGTCCCTGATCTTGGGGATCAGCTCGCGGGCCTCGTCCCGATCGCCGAAGCGGGACCAGAGCTGTGACCGGAGGATGTTCTGGAAGACGGCCGACGCGACGGTGATGCCGATGGTGCTGCCCGTGCTGCGGAACGCGTAGGACGCGGACGTGACGACGGCCTGGTGCTTGTGCTCGACGGCGGAGATGAGCGCGACAAGCGTCACGGTGAGCATGCCGCCGTAGCCGGCGCCGAGGAAGAAGAAGTAGACAAAGGGCACCCAGGCGGGGGTCGAGACGGTCAGGGTGCAGATGAGGGCGGCCGAGCCGACGAGGAAGAACATGCACATGTGGTTAAATACGAGATATTTGCCAGTGGCGCGCATGAGGATGCCGGAGCCCAGTGATCCCAGGGCGGTACCGGCAGCCTGGGGGATTAGCCGTGCGCCCGCGGCCGTCGTCGTGTAGCCCTGGATCTGGAAGTACAGCGGCAGATACACCAGCAGCCCGAAGACAGCCATGGTGCTGAACCAGTTCGTCAGACAGGCCGAGAGAACCGTCCTATCCAAGAGAAGACGCACGGGGATGACCGGCTCCGAGGCAACCTTGTCTTCGACGTAGATGAAGACTCCCAACGACACGAGAGAGAGCGGTATGGTAGTGAGGACAAGGGGATGCGTCCACGGCACCTGGTTACCGCCCGCGTTGAGCCCGAGCAGTAGCAAGACGAGCGTAGTGACCAGCGTCGTAGCCCCGAGGAAATCAACCCGCTTGATCCTGGACTTGTCCGTCTCCTTCACAGGGATCTTGACCTTCAAGCTGACCAGGATGCATGAGATCACCACGAAAGGGACCTGGATGTAGAACGCCCATCTCCATCCCAGGGTGTCATTGATCCACCCGCCAAACACCCCGCCCAGCGCACTGCCCATCCCGTAGCAGATGTTTCCGATCCCCTGCCAGACACCCCGCCTGCGCAGAGGAACCAGGTCTGACGTGACAAAGGTGGAGATGGCGTTGAGGCCGCCGCCTCCCAGCCCCGCAACCACGCGGCCGAGCACGATGAGCCATTCGCTCGTTGCGAGACCACAGATCAGGTTCCCGATCGCGAAGAATATGTTGGAAAACACCAGGCCCGCGCGACGGGAGAAGATGTCCGTCAGCCTGCCGCTGAGGGGCTGGAAGGCGGCGTTGGAGATCAGGTAGGAGGTCGCGAGCCACGAGAGGAGCGACAGCGAGTTGAACGAGGACGAGATGGGTGCAGAGAGGGTCGCGATAATCGTCGAATCTGTACGAGTCAGTGTCTTTAGTTAACCACTTATTTAAAATACGTAGATAGCAGTGTAAACAGCAGCGCGCCTTGAGATGAATCATCCGACGCCAAACCGAGAGACAAATCGAATGTACAGTACATACCTAATGCCGCCAGGAACACTCCCAACCAGATACTCCCCAGAATCAAGACCAATTCCTTCGCACTCGGCTCCTTGGCGAGAGGAACATCTGATCCCTCGGCTTCCCGTGCAGCCGCTGCCTCTTCTCCGCCTGGCTGCGCTGGACGGCCATCCCGCAGCAGCGGAGTCCGCTCCGTCGGGGACGCCGCACCGGCAGCAACGCTGCTTGACTCGTCGGGAGGAGCAGCCATCTGTCTTCTCGAGTCGAGCTTCGGTTCAGGAAGCCTGCCTCAGTCTTGCTGCCGGTCCTCTCGGTTCGTTGTATGTATATCTACATACATACGAGGAGGTGGAGAGGCATGTCGGCGGTCGCGAGAGCAATAATGGCGATTATGGCGTGCTGGGGGCCTGGAGCTACGTGGGTGGGGTCGGGATCGTCAATCAGGCGGTCAAGATCCACAAGCGATTTTATCTGCTATCACGGCTACCCCAGCCCAGAGATTTTCGGGGAATTCAGCGACCAATCGCGGCTGCTGTTAGTGCTCACTCAAACAGTAAATATTGTGATGACTGCAGTTGTCATGTCGCTGTAAATGCTGTAGAAAATATGTATTATTATTATTTAAATGTAACAGCGCACTTTACTAGTAATATTTTCTCTTTCGGATGTCTATATGAGTATCCCTCATTTGCAAGGAGTAGGTGCTATATATATACTGTACACACAAGAGAATTAAGCCCGGCGTTCAACATGGACGCAATATACTCTAAACAAAGCATAACAACAAGAAAGGGATTCAAAAAAAACATCTCTGCGAAAGCGACTGAACTGATAGTTCATCTCTTTCATTCCGCTGGACCGGAATCGAACCGGTGACCCTTCGGTGACAATACCCTATTACAGCCGAATGCCATAACCAACTAGACTACCAGCGGTTTGACTGGTATTATATAAGACTTTGGCAGTGGCTCATGACAAAAGGAGGAAGGCCATCCAGTAAGAAAGGTTATAACATCTGATTGTTTGTTTAGGGGCATTACTCTGCGGCGCGGAGTTCGGGGCCGCAGCGAGGGCTAGAGCTAGCCACGTGCCTAGTCACATGAGCCACACCTGCATATAGACCGCGCGTCCACAAATCTACTGTTAGAACCTAGCTGAACATCCATCGTAATAACCGCATCTGATCTGTCGGCGACGGCAATAAAAAAGCCAAGTAATAAAGGAAAGCTGGACGTGCCGCGGATCGAACGCGGGACTTCTCGCATGCGAAGCGAACACTCTACCACTGAGTTACACGCCCTTGCTTCGACTGTATTGTGGGGCCGGAAAAATGTACTCGAGATTTTTCCTCTCGATTACCACCAACATTACGGACGACTCAGGAACGAAGACTGCCGACATGGATGGAGATTGTTTTCAGAATCTGCCCCGTCTTTCGGTCACTTAGTACTCGGGAGCTCCAGGTATACTTTGGTGCATAGTCAAGAGAAGGCCAACAACAAGATTTTCGACTCAACATCCTAACCCCGAGACGGGTATATTATGGGTTCCACTCCTAAATCCGAATATTGCATACCGATAGGGGTAATGGGAGTTGACTGGGAACAAAGAACGAAAGAGCCATCGTCAAATCCGCGCAGGATTGCCACTGCTCTGCTCAAGTCATGCCCTGTGGCAACCCCGCGAAACTCAACGAAAGCAAGTCGGATGTGGACTCGTCATCTTGCGCTTGGTGGTGCTCTCATGTACATACATTCAAAAGGCTTTTTAAGTCGCCGCTGCAAAGTGTTTAAGCCATTAGTGCCATCGACATTAAGCTCTGGTGCGCATTAGTCTCCCGCTGCATGCCGCATGCAGGCCCAATAATAGCGTTCTCGAGGAGTGACTGTGGCTTGCAGTGATCGGCCGTAATTGCATATAGTCCTGTAAGTTGCTGACAGTTGCTTCCAAAACTGAAAACCCCCTCTATCTGGGTCATCATATCTGTCGTTTCACATTGTCTTCTTTTTTCTTTCCTTTTATCTTTTCTCACACCCCTCTCCCTGTCTTTTTTGCTACTGGTTGCATGCCATATTTGCATTCTAGTGGCTGCGACATTGATCTCTGCCAAGGACCATGCCGCATCCCAGAGTTCTTATTTTTGGAGGCAACGGCAGGATTGCTCGCTCCATGACAAGCTTAATGCTTGCTAGGTCGTGGGATGTCATTAGTGTCATTCGCAATGCAGAGCAGAAGGCAGGCATTCTACAACTGGGAGAAAAAACATCCAGGAACCATTGACGTACTTGTCTCTGATCTCGAACACCTTAAATGTCAAGACGATGCGAAGAGGATCTTGGACAAAGTCAAACCTACCTGTGTTGTTTTTGCGGCCGGTGTGTTCACTTAAACAGCGAAAGGAATCATACTTTTCTGACTGCTTACTGGCGCCAGGATCCATGAGCAACGTCTACGCAATTGATCGCGACGCAGCAAAGAAAATCATCAAAGCGTCCACCGATGCGCCATTCGTCACCAAATTCCTAATAATATCGTTTCCGGCGTCCCGCAGACGGCCCGCCCCATGGTGGGACAGCCAAGACATCAAAATGTTCAATGAAGAAAAGAGCATGTATCCCGACGTGGCCGAAGCGAAGCTCCAGGCAGATGAATACTTGGTTTCGAGGGACGATGCTACTGGCTGGTTTGATCTCCTTCGGTGGAGTGACGAGATCGAGGAAGCGGTGGATAAAGTCATCAGGGATAGGATAAACTGTATCGAAAGCGAGGATCTCGATCGTATGTATAGATTAGCAGATTAGGCTGTGAGTTGTTTACCATTATTAAAGAGCATTCTTGTGCTTTATAAGGAAACCAGTTTTCTTTCTTCCTCCAGGCCATTCACGTATACGGATGCGATAGATTGACACAGCATCACAACAGGCAGTCTCTTGCTGTAGTTCTTGAGATCGTCCACGAGCAATCTGTCCTCTTCGCTACTCAATGCAGATTGGCATGCCTCGACGCTTGCCCACGTGACCGTCGCCTGGACGCTGTACGGCGCGTCCTCGGGTAGCTTGAACACTTCCCACGACACTAGAACAGATGTATCAAAAAGTTTCGACGCCAGAGCCATGTGGTCATGGATATAGTAATCAACATCGATCTCAGACTCCCGTGGGAAAAGGACCTAGGGTTCTTTTAGCATACGATTCACCACAATGTATTGGTACTGTACGTACAGTGTATGTGGCCGTCATCTTTGCCCTCCTGCCTTCAACGAGTTGACTGTCTATTTTTGTTAGATAAAAGGAGATTTCTGCCCTGGAGAATGATGACTGGAAAATGGCAAGTCGCGCATATCGAAGACAGTATTAATAGTCCTATTATATCAGCCAACTAACAGACGTGCTAGGAGCAAGCGAACATTGTCTCCAGAAATCCGATTCAGGTCTACAATTTCAATACCTGTATCTACAAAGCGCATCGCGTTACGAAGAACTCCGAGACAGAGTAGTCCGAGTCTCTAATGCACGATCCCTCTGTTTAGAGTTGGGTGACATCTTCAGCGACGGAATTTGACCTTAACTCCGTCCCCCTTGGCATCCAAAATCCGTCCCGCGGGTGTCAAAGCCTGGAGCCGCAGAAGCTTGAAGCTTACCAAGTACAGCGCCTCGCAATACCGCAATGCCCTTCAGTTGGTCAGGAATCATCAAGCCATCTGTTCCCGTAGTGTCGGGAGAAACCAATAATGCATTATGAAAGATCCCGGTGCAGTTTGGTCCAGAGTTATTTATTTTTATATCTCAAGCTAAACTTAAAAATAAACCTTTAACAGGGGCGCGGAAGCCACTGTCATCAATTCACATTAGCGCCGCAGTCAAATCGCGTTGAGAGTGAAATCTCCACTGTCAGCAACCTGCATTAGTGCCGGAACCTAGCACGGGATCTACATCATATGGTCTCCACCGTCGATGACCGTCTCAGATGCTTTATGTTCATTGTTATTCACACATCGAGAAGATTCTCAATTAATTACATATGCTGCAGAGCCTATTTCCGCGGTGCCGTTTGCCGCTTCTTTCCCTTTTTCTCTCCCCGGTAAAGCAGTATCGGTGATTTGACGCTGCCATCCTCAAATGGCATTAAGTTTGTCTGGGTTTCCCAATAACAACACGAGTGTTTTGGACGGGCAGGGTATGGATCCCCATGGATCGGAGATTGCGAACGTCACAGTCGCTTTGATATCACAGAAGCATTTTCGTGACTTTAAATCCGTAATCACCGAAATGTTTCGATGGTGCAGGAAGTCGAGCGTATTTCAGCAGTACATAAATGATCGCAGACTCCCGCAAGCTTGGTTCAAAATGTCTGATCTCTAGTCGAAAAGATTTCTCTCCGTCTAACATCCTCATATTGTCGAAAGTCTTGTTTTTCTAATAGCCACCTTATCACCACCACAATGTCGGAACTCTTCCAGCCCGCTCCAGAGCCACCGACAGAGCTCGGACGATACCGCATCCTATCCGAGACGGCTGGCATTCGGGTGTCGCCGCTTCAGCTGGGAGCCATGTCCATCGGCGAGAAATGGTCCCATATGATGGGCTCAATGGATAAGGAATCTGCCTTCAAACTGCTGGACGCCTATTTCGAGGCTGGTGGCAACTTCATCGACACCGCCAACAACTACCAGTACGAACAATCCGAAGAATGGATCGGCGAATGGATGGCAACCCGGAAGAACCGCGATCAGCTGGTGATTGCAACCAAATTCACCACGGACTACAAGTGGCAGGAGCTGGGGAAGGGCAAAGCCGTCAATCACTGCGGGAACCACAGGCGGAGCCTTCATATGAGCGTCCGAGACTCCCTGAAGAAGCTGCAGACGGACTGGATCGATATTCTGTACGTTCACTGGTGGGATCATACAACGTCGATCGAGGAGATCATGGACAGCCTGCACATCCTCGTCGAGCAGGGCAAAGTTCTCTATCTTGGAATCTCCGACTCTCCTGCATGGGTCGTCAGCGCCGCCAACACATACGCGAGAGCCCATGGAAAGACCCCATTCAGCATCTACCAGGGTCGGTGGAACGTCCTCGTGCGTGATTTCGAGCGTGAGATCATCCCTATGGCTCGACACTTCGGTATGGCTCTTGCACCGTGGGACGTGCTCGGCAGCGGCAAGTTCCAGACCAGAAAGGCCATTGAAGAAAGGAAGAAGAAGGGCGAAGGGCTTCGGAAGATGTTTGGACCAGAAGAGCAGACCGAAGAGGAAATCAAAGTCAGTGAAGCACTCGCCAAGGTCGCCGCTGAACACGGCATCGAATCTGTGACTGCCATTGCTATTGCGTATGTGATGGCAAAAGCACCGAATGTGTTCCCTATAATTGGTGGGAGGAAAGTCGAGCACCTCTATGACAACATCCAGGCTCTGAAAATCAAATTGACCAAAGAGCAAATCGAATATTTGGAGAGTGTCAGACCGCTTGATCTTGGATTCCCAAGTAACTTGATTGGACCCAATCCCAAGGAGACGGGCACTGCGAGTGGACTCTTGGCTGCTAGTGCACCTATGGCGTTTGTGCAGGCGCCCAAGCCAATTGGTCAGCAGTAAGAGTCGCAGGAAAGTGAACAATCGATGTATCTAGTGAGCGGTTCCGAGAAAATGAAAATTAAATAGACTGTACAAGCCAGATTGTAGAACCTTTTGATATCAGGGGTCCTAGATTATACGGGTTTCAAAACCGGAGATACCCGGGCTGCGTTGGATGCAGGCCCGGTTGGACTGTCGGCCGCGTACTCTACCCTTTCTCAGGGATAATGATGGAGAGACGTAATGTTTCTTCGTCCGCCGCCCTGGGTTCCTAAACTATTGGCAAAATTCGATTCACTCGACTCTGGTTCTGTCACCGCGTTGTGTGGGCTTATCAAGCTCGCTGCGATGTTGACAGAAACCGTGGATATGCACCCCCTTCCATGTTGAGAGCAAGACAGTATTCAATGAGCTGGCAGAAGCAGCTGGAGGTCTTACTGAAGGAGGAGAGAGAAACAGAGGAGATTGTAATAGAAGAAACCTTGGGGTGGGAAGAGACTGGGTGGTGAGAACACAAGCCGGCTACAAAGCTGGCATTGCTTCTGGGGAGGGACTGTCAAGCTCTCAATTTTCGTAAAAAGACCTCGCCGAAGAGATTTAAAACAGAAAATGGGCGTGTAACTCAGTGGTAGAGTGTTCGCTTTGCATGCGAAAAGTCCCGCGTTCGATCCGCGGCTCGTCCATCTTTTTTATTCTCCCTCAGTTTACCTGACAGCCGTTTTCCTGGTTGTCATATATCCTTTTTTAATTACACTATCATAATTCTAAAGCGCAATATCTATGAAATGTTACTCGATTTCAAAGACACCTTCTAAAGAAATGACAGACGTGGGTGATAGCCATGGATGTCAGGAAGTTGCTTTTGCAACCATCCTGTTCCCCATAATTAAGTTCTTGTCTCGGCTTGTATATATCCTGGCCAGGCAGGCGTCACCCCTGCTTATAACGCCCTAACATATACAAGTCTAGCTACTGGCGCCTAAGCGGAACAGTATTGAAGTATTTTTAACCGAATGGTAATGGGTTCGCCACTGCTCAGAGCAACCTAGGGGCTTCGCCCGTGACAAAGCCGTCATCAAATTCAATGTGAGGTGGTTGTGAAGAACCCATATCAATAGAACGAACGGGCTGGCTTCGGGGCCAACAGATCAATTTATGACAATCGAGTCACCTATGGCGAAGTGATGGAGGATGATGAAGAACAGGAGCTTCGGGGAAGACTTCTGGGCAGTATTTATGCAAGAATCCCTCTTTTGACCTGCCCATGACTATTCTAGGAATTCCCACTAATTCTTTGAGTTTCATCACATGTTTCACCACTATCCTACCTCCCGAAACATGCCTATAAAGAAATCAGCGTACTCCTTTGACGAAACCATACATTCCTTTGACAGAGCCATATATGTTGTCTTGGGCCGAATTCGGGCATATGGGATCCCATGGCGAACCTATACAGGAACAGGTAGATGAGTCGTCTGGGACCACCCAATTCTACAGGTTGTGATCGTCTGAGCATCCAAAGATGCAAGTGGCTCAGAACCCTAAAAAGTATTAATCGGGAATCCCTAGCAGAGCTAATTTTCTTGGGTAATCACGGAAAATGATATTCTGTTCTATCTTGCAGTACACCGTCCACTGGAATAAGCCACCCTTGGCTTACCTGGGCTTGTGTGCTAGTATCCAGCAAGAAGCTTTCATGGAGCCATCCAAGCAACGTTTGGAGAAAGAATTCCTGATCACCCACAAAGAACCTCCCTTGGCGAGCAGGATTTATTAAAAATAAAACAAAAGGACATTACATTATTCGATCCTCACCAGAGGCGAGGATCGAACTCTGGACCTCGGCAGGCACTCCGATATCGAGTGCCAGCTGCTAGGTCCCCCTGGCCAAGTCTGCTGTTGTCAGGTGAAGGAGATCCTAAAATATAACCCAGAAACGGGGAGCGCATGTTGCCTACGCGAAGGGGAGGTCTTGGAGGGAATTGTTGTAAGAGGCTTTCGATCATATGTAGTGTACAGGTGCTGTGCTGTCCTGTGGAAATATCTTACACTTGTAGGCACAGATATCGGATATTAATTTATGTGCTCCATACAGAACTTGAAGTTCAGGTTGAAGTCGATGTGAAGTAAAACATGCTTGGAGCGTGCTGAGAGGCCCCCGTCAGAGACCAATTTCCCAGATCATTCCCTGATAGTCTCTTTCCATATACTCGGCAATTAGTCCGTATGGAATGCTATTGTACAGCATTACACAGTCTATAGATGTTTGCTGATTGCTGACAATCGTCTCATCCTCTAGTAAAGCTAGGAGACACCGAAGGGCAGTGCATTATAGAAATTGGATCAATTGCTATACTGTGTTGTGTGTTTCTCTGCAAGTATAGAGTATGGGGGCTGAATGCCTAGAAGATCAATGCATAACATAGAGTGCAAAGAGAATCATGTACTTGGAAACAGTTCCCAGAGCCCCTCTGAAGTTAGAACAAAGAAAATGATATATACTGAGTCTAGCTGGCAAGAGTCATATACATCGTCTCTTCCTTTGCTTTAATACCTTGGTAACCTCTGCTCCTGTTCCTTACTCTCGCCACTTTGTGGCCTCCCAGCCGCAATAGTGAATTCTATTGGAGCCAGCGAATGGTAAACAGACTTTCGAGCTGCTACTTGGCGACATCCACTGCGTTTTATTTCTTATTCAAATATTCAACTCCCTGCAGCAATAATGCAATGCTGACCAAGTGCTACAGTTACCTCAAGCATCACTTATGCTTTCACGACTCCAGAGATATGTCTGTCAACTTTGAAACTCCGGTCTGCACGTGTTGCGGAAGAGATGTTGACAATAGGGAAGCACACACATCATGCAATATGTGCAAGGCAACTTGGTCGCAAACTGTTCGGACGAGAAACCCTGTCCGCATTGCAAGCGAAAAGACCCAGATCATAGTTCCCAGTGGTGTCCCTCACTGACTGACTGTCCTTGTCCATTGGGCTCCAACACTGCTGCAGGTGCGCCAATAAGGCCCAAATTTTACAATATCACCCTACGCCCCTTCACCAAAACTTATGTTGCCAGGGGTTCCTTGCCCAAGCCACCTACCTCGCTGCTCTTATTACATTGTGATTTGGACTGACCCCGCTTAGGGTCTCTTACCTATCATAATGCTTAATCACCTTTGGATAGCTTCAAATTCATGTGGGTATAGATATCAATCTGCGAAAACTGTTAGGCGGGGGGCCCTTGGTAACATAAATTTTTCGCAAAGGAGTGTGAAGAAACCCTCGATATTGCAGATGAACCACACAACAACAGCAACATCAACATCAACATTCTCCGTCACAGTCCGCCCAATCTCAAATGCAGAGTCATCCAGGACTATCGACGGCTTCGATAGTGGACAGCTTCAGATGGCTAATAAGTAGTCCACCAATGGCAGGAACTCACTCCATTCCTAGCACAACTAGGAGCAAAAGAACCGATGCTAGGACTTCAGGCACAGCTATGAGTATTGCAAAAGCATATGTACTTCAGCTCAGTCGAGGTTTTCAAGTTTGAATGTCTTTAAGGCTCCGGAACATAACGATCTGAAACTGGAAGATAGTAAACAGATCATAGGATAACTCATGCCCCAAATGGCACCAATTGGATGCTAACCAGAGGACAAGTCTGAATCGTGGAATCCAGCTGTCGATCGTCTTCCCGAATCAAGGCAGCCGTGTTGATAACTCGCCGGCAAGTTGGCATGAAGAGTTGCGAATCGACCTGTCGTGCAAATATTTCTTGAAGATCGATCATCGGACTTTATATCCTGTCCAAAAAAAGTCCTTGATATTGTTTACCGCGAGATGAAAAAGGACTGAAGGCCAAACCCGACTTTTTTTTTTTTTTTTATAATACTTCTGGTCATCATCCTTCGGTGCTGGCATCCGCAAAAAGGTAACGGAAAAAATTGAAACTTGCCATGGACGAGCCGCGGATCGAACGCGGGACTTCTCGCATGCGAAGCGAACACTCTACCACTGAGTTACACGCCCATGTTTCTGTTATACTCTCTCTAGCACGGACTGAAATCGAACTCTTACGTTCGGTCAAGCCACAAAAAAATGGACGAGCCGCGGATCGAACGCGGGACTTTTCGCATGCAAAGCGAACACTCTACCACTGAGTTACACGCCCATCTTATTGGCTAAAAGATAGGTGCTGCCTTCCACAAACGGCAATTGGAGGCCCACAGTATTCTGACCAATGACAGTGCATTAAAATCCGATTCGCCTTGACGGAGTACTCCGTACTCCGAACTAGTCCCGTCGCTCTCCCGCGACGAGGCGATGATCTTTGCGGGGTAGGTGGTATGATCGCGGAAGCCGTATGGCTTGGATGGCCTCACTAATCTCCAGCGATCACCCGACGGACTGTGTCCTGTGACTCCGGTCGTCTATGGGTCGCATCTACCCCTCATGACATGACGTGACACTGATTCTGGGGATTGGGCGGTTTCTACCTCAGACATCTCTCGACATGATGTGTCGGATACCTACTTCTCAGTAAATGCCGGGCTCCCTCCCGGCAGCGGGTAAAGCGTTCCACATGTCAGGCCAGTGCAGGCCTCCTTGGCGGTAGTGTGCATATATAGGATCAAGGCTACCCCTCTCGATTGTGACCTTCTTACAAGTATCAGACATCCAGTCAGCAGTCGAGTAGACTCTCAAGTAAGATCTATCTTATACCAGGATTGATTATCGGTTCCTCAGAGCCAGCTACGGCATCGAGAAAGATATCACAACTGAACACCATCATCCATTCCAAGTCCTCAACAATGCCGTCCTTCTCAGCGACATCCCATTCTCACCCCTACACACCTCGACAGAATCCATATCCAGGCCGCTTTGCCGCGGCACAGGCTTCTAGAGTAGGCCGCATTGGAAAGTGGTATGTCTGGCTGTCCATTCCCTATCATCATTATTACTCCACCTACTTCCGCAGTTCGATCTAATCTGACAGAAAACAGGTACTTGCCAGCAACTGTGCTCGTCTGCTTAGGTTAGCTGCCCCTCCCCCCCCTCTCTCTATTAGTACAGTATATACGTCATGACCACTCCTACATCAACCCATCCCACCTACTCCGGATATCTAACAGCGCACATATAGGGTTCGGCATACGCAACTACCTTGACGCACAGAACAAGATGCAAGAGCTCACCCGCATGCTCGAGGAGGAGGAGAAGAGGACCCAGCAGACCGCGGCCCTGCTCGACGCTTTCGGTGACAGGTCGAACTTGGAGAACATCCAGCGGGCGATGGAGATCTATGAGGTGCAGTAGAATTCAACCAACCAATCGACCGATCGTGCTGCACCGGCTGCGCGCGACGATTGTGAATCGAAACTGATGGGGGGTTTGTTTCTTTAGGGGAAGAGAGATGGATGAATAACTGAATGAGCGGCAACGGATGCGTTTTTTTCCCTTTACGGGTATGTCGGCGTTTGGGAGTCTATTTTCTTTTTGGGTCGGGAGTCATCGGTGTTATTGGGGTTCAATCCAATTCAGAACCTGAATTGCGGGGCATTGTTACCCTGCTATGGATGGTGTCAAGGGAACGCATTGAGGTTCACGGATATTCGAGATGCCTTCCTTCTCCACTATTTCTATCTCCATATATTTGTGTGTTGAACCCAAGCCATGAATCGAATCTGGGCGCAGGCGTCACGGCTCACGGCTCACGGCCACAGCATCAATTGATTTCTTGAACAAACACAAGACTGATTCTATTTATTATCAATCTGTCTCGCTTATTAAGCATGACTTTCATTCATCAAGTGAGGGCGTAGCATCAGGCTCCAACCTGCTCCTCAAGATGAGCGAAATGGTGTTGTTCTTGTGGATGCCGACCTACCCAACAACAAGCTACTGCTACGGGGACTCACTTAGGTATTTTCCCTAATAACCTGACTATAGGAAAGAATAAATAACAGATTCAAGCCATTGAGTGTAATAGATTTAGATCGTCATGCACAAAGCAACTCGAGCGGATATATAAGTAGTCCCGCGGAGTGTGTTTTGTGCCATGCGTGACATGAGTCAAGACATCTGGCATTTCATGCATAGGGACGGACTTCGTCTGGACGTATTTCTCCCAGTCTCATTCATATACGGGGAATATCGCCAAATTGCTTCCTTTTCATTCATCAAGGAATAAATAAATCCTGGCGCTCAGAAGAAGGCCCACCATTCTGACTTTCCCGGAAAGACAAGACGAAACCTTGGATCTGGTGGAAGTTGCCTGCCGAGGGGAACCAGAACTCTGGGTGCTTAAGACTGGGCTGGCTGATCTCAGGCTTGGGGCTTTTCTCTCTCAGGTATGATGGAAGAGGCATTCCACATCTATTCAAATCGTGTCTTTATCAATGCCTATGCCTGGAATATTAATTATGCTCTCTTCTCCAGAGTGATCGCGGCCTCTGTTCTTCTCTGTTTCTGTTACCGCACCCTCGCAGGGAACCACCAGCTTCTCATCTTGAGGTCGCCTGTCTATCTTCCAGAGATGGATAATAAGATTAACGAAACGTAACCGTCACAATATTACCATTCTCAGACGTCCAGTCCGCCATCACCAAAGCAAGCGAGCAATGGATAAAGACCACAGACTTCAACACCACCCACACCGAGGACGAGATATCTGCAGTCATCCCGGCAGGGCAGAGGCAGGACGGCTTCCAGCTCCGCCACGTGAAGCCGTCTTTCTTCCCGACCCGGTTCAGCCACTGGGCACCGCTGATCGCATCCAGTCAGGGCATCTCGGGCTGGCACGTCTTTGAAATCACGCGCCATCTGGCGCGGAGCTAGGCATGCTGTATGCGGTGTGGTGTTGTTCGGGCAGGCGGCCTGACGGGGATACCCGTGAGGAGCTCAAGTCCATGTTTCCCAGGACTACGGTTGCGGGGGTTCCTACGGAGGAGGTGTTCCAAGACAAAGGAGGAGGAGAAGGAGGGGGAGGACGAAGCAAATGGTTTCTACGCGTCGACTACTGCAGCGCGAAGGACAGTGACGTAGGCCACTCCATTGTGGAGACCGTTGACGACGTGGTCAACCGTCTGTACACCTCGATGAGAGCAGTGCGCGGCCTCGCTGATATCCTCGAGGAGAGCGCTACCGAGAAGCCCAGACTGTTTCCGATGCCATTCAATGCGGCCATGAATCCTGCACGGGAGTGTCGCGTGTTCTGCCCGCATGGCAAGGGGAGGATATCCGCCATCTCGCAGTATCGATGGACGGAACCCTTCCGTTTTCAGAACACAGACAACGCCGTTGAAGAAGCCCTGGCGATCTACCGGGGAGCTTGTGCCATTTATGACCAGATCATGGAGCGCATAGGGAAGATGGCGGATGTGTCCACACTTGGAAAGATGCAGCAGAAGGGATTCACATTTGACGTGTTGAAGACGCCGTCAGGGGAGGTCCAGTTTGTGGAGATCAATCCCTTTGGCGCGATGAACGGTTGTGGAAGCTGTCTCTTCCACTGGATCCGCGACGCTAAGCTGCTCTACGGGATGGAGCAGCAGGTGCGACTACAGTTTGCAGTTTGAAACACAAAACTGCATGCCAAGACGATTCTCCCCAGGTTTGAAGTTCGGGGTTGACCTCTCGGTTTGTCGACCTTTTCCTATTCCTAGCAGACAGAACCCTAACTTTCAACTGTGGAATCAGAATAACTGTCCCGTGACTGTCTTTCCTGCTGAAGCGGTCAACCCTCGACGTATTCAAAATACGGAGTACACGGCAATCTAGGATTATATAGTGCGAAATGTTGCACTGCCACCACCTCTTTTTTATGCTTTTTAGCCTTTGTCGAAAACATCGTGGGGCATATAAAGTGGCCTATCAGGTTCCTTGGCCATACGCCGTAGTCTAAGGGTCCAAGTGCTCCCACTGACGTCGAGGTGTCTAGTTGTCTGTGTCCAGTCAAAGCCACTCTGCAATTTGTAAGCTTTCCCAATAGTCGCGCCGCTGCAGGAAATCGCAATAATATACTTTCATATGCCTGTCTGAGTTGTCCCACTAAGATCGACGACGTTACGACCTACCACGCTTTGACCGCAGCGGCGCAGCCCGCAGCAACCAGAGAGAGGATGGACCCTCGTGAAATGAAACCGGGGCCGAAACAGACCCGGATCTCCGAGCTGAAGAACACCGCACGACCATCGAAACGGAGGATTTAATTAATCACCTAAATGAGGGGGAAGTAAACAAAAGCGGCCCTTCAGAGCGGGTACGCTGTGGAGCCTGTCATGGAGAAAGGCCGGAGGGGGTCACAAGAGTAACACGCAAGGCGACGTTAAACCTCCTCCGATACTGTAAGGCGTGCTGCGAAAAGGAGGCGATCAGGGGCCGTGCCGCCGTCACGTGCGGCCTCGACCTCCCGCTGCTCCATCGCGGTTAAGTATCGTATCGCCAGCCCCCCTCTGTTTTCTTGATTTCTGCCCTTTTCTTTGCTTGCTGGCTTGTCGCTGCTTCCTGTCCTCGCGGGGGGCTGGCGATCAATTTACCTTTTCTTGAACGGGCGCAGTCATCTTTTAGCTTGACATCACCTCCGCACTACTACCGCGCGAACTCCGTGTTTTCTAACATCTCACATATCTATTTCATACACGATGGGTGGTGTTCGTACGTGGTCTCCTGAATTATTCTATGGGTGCAGCTGTTTGAAGTTTTGCTTCCGTTTATGTACCATGGGCTGACTGGAATCGCGTGACCCAGCTCCCGACGCGCTCGAACAGCTGAAGAAGGGCTTCAAGATCCTTTTCCGCCGTAAGAAGAAGAAGTCCGCTAAGAAGGAAGTGGGCGAGGCTGCGGAGAACAAGCCTGCCGACAAGTCAGCAGAGACGACTGCTGCTCCAGCGACTGAAACCAAACCCGCAGAACCGGCCTCTCAGGAGGCTGCAAAGACCGAAGCCGGTAAGGACGCTTGTAATGACCTGTAGCTTCTTGGACATTGCCACGCCGTTTTTAATACTAACGGTGCCTTGGATGTAGGTCCTGCCGCTTCAACAGATAAGCCAGCTGAGGAATCGAAGCCCGCTGAACAGAAGCCTGAGGAGCCTGCAGCTGCAGACGCTGCTCCAAAGACGGATGCTCCCGCTGCTGAAGCGTCGGCAGCTGAGCCAGCAAAGGAGACTCCCGCTCCTGCTGAGCCTGCTAAATAGCTTTCCAAAGGTTAGTATCCTATTCTGAATCCCCTTTGGTCTTAGTTGCATGCTCATCACCTCACAGAGGAGCCCGCCAGATAAGCCATTCCTTGCATTCCACGCATCTACATAATTGATCATATTTGTATAATGGATTGGTAATAAAGACTGGAGAAACAAAGCCAGTCCTGTTCAGTATTGACTGAACTGCAGTCTTGGGACTCATGCCATCCCTGTTTGATCTTTGTAACGTTTCATACCCCAATTTGTTGGCATCTGTCTGTCTGTTGTGCATGCATAGTTCCTGAGGTGGTTCTCATTGTCCGGCCTCTCATAATACCCCTTTTCAGTCGAGAGGCACCTAATATGCATCGAGAAGCAGTGAGTCTATAGACTGAGCTTATTGTTGAATAAAATTTCCAATCTGATGATGAAAGTGCTCTCCCATTCGGAATAAGCGGAGAGCAAAGATGAGATGGGAGCAATTTGAAAGAGAAATATATAAATAAATGAACGGAGCAGAGCAAGAATGATATCCCATATAGGAGCTCCGCCTGAGAAATACCATGTTCTCACTGGATGAATAGACTGTGTATGCCTTCATAATTTTCCCCAATCCTGGAGGCAGCAGAACTTGATATTTTCGCAATGAAGCAATAGAAAGCGGGGTATCACAAATAACGTCCAAAAACGCAATTAAATATCCAATAGTTAAATGGCTTCCTTTAGTCACCACGGTCTACCTCTGAAGCATTGTCACCTTCCTTGTCGATACTAGCGTTCGCAGGAGCGCTTCCCTCACCATTCGTCGCGGCGGCGGCAGCAGCAGCGAGAGCCGCCTTTCTTTCCCTCTCCCTCTGTCTCCGCTTGATCTTCTTCTCGCGGTTCCTCCTGGTGCGCTTCTCTGCCTCGGCTTCATTTTTCGCCTTTTCGGCCGCAGCACGCTTGCGCAGAACAATACGGCGCTTCTTCCCGGGCTTCTTTCGTGATTTCGGGGTTTTGGAGATCGGTTGTTGATTCACAACGTAAGCTGTCGGGTCTGCTGAAGGTTTAGGGAGCTTTGTCTTGGACGAATCCAGGTGGATTACTCGCCATGGGAGGTGGCAGCCCGGCTGTGAAAATGAATTAGCCGTTGGACGCTGCAATAAGACATCCAAGGGGGATATAAACTGAGGCCACAGGATCGATGTGGAAACGAGAAAAAGTGACTCACCCATGACCCCTTCGCCCACTCTAACAACTGCGCCCCGGTCACGGCAACATCCTCATATTCCTTTCTCTTAAGAGTAGCTCTTTCCGACCACTCAGCAGACGGTTTTTCAGATAGTAACTCAGGAGCTGTGACATAGTACTGCCATCCCCGAAACGGGACTACGAACTTCCCCTCACCGGGCACCGGTGTCGGCGAGCGCAGCCTTATGCGCAATTTCTGTATCCCAGCGCCAGCTGCATCGCGTCCTCCGTCGGTAGTTTTGTCGTCACCAGTACCTGCTGCGTTGGTACTGTCCGTTGTGCGCTTGGCCGGCGCACTGAACAATCTGAACTCAAACTCCTGCTCTTGCTCTTCCTCGTTGCCCTTGGCATCTTGGTTGTTATCGTTTGTAGATTGCAGGTTCCTATCTGTATCTGCATCCTGCCCTGGTGGAACAAATGTCTCAAAATCGAGAAGCTTGCCCAGGCGTTCTATTCCATCTCGAGCGGAAAGCGCTGGCAAAGAAGGAGGGGATGATGTCGGGGATGTGAGTTCGTAACGACGGACGCTGCATCAGTGAAAAAAAGATTGTCAGCTTAAATTCTTTCCATTCAGATGAAAAGACCGCAAGAAGCTGTATGAAAAACTGGATGCTTTATTCGAGCGGAGTTATTCAGACATATGGGCTGTAGCCGGTACGTACCGTTTTGCGTTGGGAACCTCGAACATTGAGATCAAAAAGGCTGGCAACACCAGCCAGATAAAGAAATCTGAGCAAAATAAAAAGAGACCCTTCACCGATGCCCTCTTTCTTCTTTTGTTCTATTGTGGGGTTGATGTGGTTCCTGCAGAGGTTATCGCGGCGCGGGCACTCGATCGAGATTCGATGTCAGAAAATCAGCCGCTAAGCTTCCCACGCCCGAATACAGTTGCGGCCAAGGCCCCAGGACACGAGGGTGTTCCAGACCACTTGCGCACTCCACCGTGTATGTATTCTTTTGAATTCTCTTGAAATAGTATACGGCTACACCTTATAATCTAATTTATCGTCTTATGTGTTCGTAAGTCTATAGAGCATAAGAGACTCGTCCATTGATCTCTGGTCCTGTTACCGTACATAGCCATTGTGTTAAATCTGGAGTGGGACTTCTTTTGACAACTCAATGGCGGCCAATAAATTTCGTTATGCAGGATATATAATACATCAAGTGTATTCTAGAACAAATCTAGAACAATTCTAGAGCAAAAAAGCTGTCCTGATAATGGCAAGTGGACAACGATCTCCTCTACTCTGTGGTCGTTCCGGAGACAGCGCGCGGCGACGATGAGATCAGAGCCGCGCACGGGCCACAGCATGACAGTTCACCTGCAGCTCCTGTGTCGGGCTGAGATGCGTTTGCCTTACCACGCCGTTGACATTTTTCTCGACGGCGTGCCCACGTTTGACCACTGGAGCGCTCCCCCATGGGTCCCCATTTGCGATTCTGCGCCTCAGCAAGTGTTTGAAAGTTGACAGCCTCGTCGCTAACCGTGCCGTTCGCGCCCGCGCTCTCGCGCCCGTCTCTTTGTTGTCGCATCCGGTGTTCGCCGCCGCGCCTTTCGATAAGAACGTCTCGATAAATGGGTATCTGTTACTCTTGTCTGGGTCTCCGTCGCCGGGACAGTCATGATGTAAGTGGCAGAATAATATCAGCGAGACCCCTGTTATATCCTATACCCCTCAGAACGCACTGCCCGCGCGGGGCTATTATTATTTCTCCCAAACTCCTGCTTGCCTTTCGAGTAGCATTAGCATATGCTGACCTGTGCGCAACAAAAAGGCCGAATCCACACGGCTTCTCGACGATGATCTCTACCAGTCGGGATACGGATATGGGGCTCTGAACCAGGCACGTCAGAATCAGCCGGACCCAGAGGATCTCAAGCGCGAAAGGGAAGCCCTTGAGGCCATTTGCCAACGCACCTCCGAGTACGTTTTCCCCCATTGCATTACGCAGTCTCAATATCTCGGATGAGGGGCGGTTCCCATATGTATCTCAATTTTACCTAATAACGAACCATTGACTGACGATTATCTCAACAACAAAACAGCTCTGTCATCGATATCTGGGCCCTCCAACCCCAACCCCACCTACAGCCACGAGCAACTCTTCGAAGTCCGATATCCAACTCATCATTGCGGGTTGCAAGCACCGAAAATGCAGCTGCAGGTACAGCTACAGCCGAACATGCGGAAACTACACTGCGACAGCAACCGAACGGCGTAATAGGGACGACTGTCGCACCTCAGCAGCAGAAACTGACCACCGTGCCCAAAAAGGAGTGGGGTGAGGTGGTCATATCGGGGAAGAGAAGCAGGAAAGGAAGACCGAGGCTCAATACGGACCAGGAGAATGGGTACGACGTGTTTGGCGTCTTGAAGGTCAAGTAGAGGTCTTCCTTTCTTTGCTTGCCTGCCTTCGGGTTCGAAAATCTTAGACCTTTCCCTATGTCCTTTTTTTTGCCGCATAGAGACCAGCGATATTGTATTGCGAGTCGAGCCTGGATAGTTGCTGCTGCTCTTTTTCCCCCTTGTCTTATTTTCTCTCGTCTACAATATACCCTGGCGCAAACCACGTTCGAGACGTCGAGTTTTCCTTTTTTTTCCTTTCCCCCTTTCTGATACCGCGAGAGCATCTATTCATCCATGAGTACAGAAACACCTTCCCTATGTGATTTCCTTGGCTTGAGCGTGTCTCTTCTCTTTCTTTCTTTTTTTTTTTTCATAATTTTGATTGATTGATTGATTAGAGACCCTGGCAGAAGTTCCTTCCAATCTCCTTACTGCTACCCTCTCCCTCTCTCTGTGTGTGTCTTTGTCACTCACTGCTCTCATTTCTTCCAGTCCAGTTCAGATCAGCTCATTTAAGAATGCAATGCACCGCTTGTATGATATGCCCTGCTCTTTGTTTGTTTCCCTTGTGCTATAATTCTTCTCTTGTTAATGAAAAAAGGAGTGGGGGTTGGGGGATAAACCATGGTAGGATTAATAAAAATGAATTGGCGAATTGAGTCTCCGAATGGGGACTATACTTCAAATGACAGTATTGTAACGAATTTACGGACACGATTATAAAGAATGCTTTTTTCCCGAGAATTGTACTTGGCTCCGGTTATTCCTAGCTTGGATTTGGTGGTATTCTACTAGTGAGGAGCACTAGGAAAAGAGACGCCATAGATGATGAACTGGTGGAAGGAAACAAAGCACAAAAAAGCAATACAGCCAGTAAGATGTGCTTCAAAGCTATAAGGAAAGAGGCAAAATAGATGCCGGCTCGGGAGGGGGAAACTAGCCGGCCGAACCACCAGAAAGGGATTCCGTTTCTAACAGCAAGTCTTGAATATCCCGTACACTGTAGTTATTTCCCAAGCTGTCCACAAGCCGGCCATGGCACGAGTAGCGTTCCCGCCGTCAACTCCTTCCCATGATCGCCGCCAGAAAAGAGATTCTCAACCCCACCATGATAACGCCCGCTAACCCTATTCCAGTGGAAGAAAAAAGAAGATAAGAATGGGGAATATAATGCTGTATACATGAGCCCACGCTTGTCCAAACCCAGATGTCAAAATTGATCGAATAACGAAAAAGGAGAAGAGTCGATCAGACGTCATCCATCTCGCCTGCAGGCTCTTCTTCGCCGCCGGATTCATAGCTGCCGACGGAGCTCATCTCATCTTCGGATTCAGTGTCTTCTCCAGCTTCGTCCACGACCTCCTTGCTGGCGTACTTGGCGACATATTCTGCGAGAATCTCGAAGTTAACATACAGTCCAGGCTGGGCAGACACCGTTTCCAGTTGGATTTTCGTCATGGCACTTACCTCTAACTTTAGCCTCGTAGCTCTTCGGCTCTCTCATTAACATCGCGGCCGCCTCGCCGTTGAGAGGGTCCGAAGGGTTGGGGTAGCGCAGCAGCTGGGGAAGGAAGACCTCGAAAATGTTGATCATGTCGTACATTGGCGACCAGGTCTGGTTGATAACATCGAGACAGACAGAACCGGAGCTACCACAATAACGTCAGCAACTGGCATAGGAGTTTTGAAAGTAGGTCCATTTGCTACTTACAGCTCGTCGATGTTAGGGTGGAAGATACGGTTGACAAAGCCGATGCTCGGGCTCTTGTAAGGGTATTGATCGGGTAACTCAACGTGGATCTTCCAGTGACCACCAGCGAATGGGGCTGCAACTAGTTAACAACCTGCAGCGTGAGGGGCTCGAGGGCGTGACACGTACTCTCCTCAGGACCCTTGAAGCGCACATAGAATTCTTGCCTGATTACCAGACTTGTCAATATCGGAAATTGTTCGAAGAAACGTTCAAGTGTGTGGAGTCACGTACACTAGAGAGAAGGTGAGTGAGCAGAGAACAAGCTGTAAGAAGACCATAGACACTCACTGTTATCATTGACGAGAGTAACTTCATAGTCACTCATCAGCCTGTGTATCGTATCAGTATCGGTGCTCAGCTCCGCTTCCGGATCATAGAAGAGCAAAGATGTCTGATGAGGCAAATCGGTAGGGCTAGCCGTGGCAAATAGGGAATCACATACAGCCTAGAAAGAAAGGTTAGCAACGCATGGCTGTAGGTGGGGGAAGAAGAGACTTACTTCATAACCTGTAAAGGAGAAACCAGTGTTCCTATGTCAGCGTTGTTCCCCAGTCCTAACGGGTGTAGATCCCATCCTCTGATAAGCCCTGCCACTTACATCCGTCTCGATTCTACGCTTTGGGCTGCTCATCTTGAAAAGGTTCGAGTGAGAATCTTCAGCGAAGCGGTCGATCAGTTAAGCTGCGAAGCAACCAGATCTGTCAGTGATGACTGATACGGGAGGAGGGGAGGATCAGGACATTGAACTGGTCCTCCAAGGTAGCAGCGGAGGGACGGAGTGGGGTACCTTTGGGACAGGTCGATCTGAGGAGCGTGCGAGCAGAGAGCTGCCTATCGTAAGATCGTAAGCAAAAAGCACACTGGACGTGTCGTGTCGCGGCGAAGGATGCGAAGCGCTGCGGGAGGAGGAGAGACGGAGAGGCAGAGGCGGTGATGATGAATGAGATGGCGGGCGAGCTGGAGAGCCGGTCCCGGCCGCGGATCGGCGGGTCGGCCAGCCCGTCAGGTGCCCCGCCAGTGAGTCAGTTTTTGGCCAGCGAACGCTCCCCCAACGCCGTCTGAGGGGCAGGGCGAGCTCCCTGGTTACAGGCTCTTCTCCTTCCCCACACCTTTCACTAATTGAATGCATCAGATCTATACATGAAAACCGTGGACATGGGATGCTTTGTGCCGGACTCGTGCGTTCACAAGCCGCAGCTCGTACTCCAGGTGGTGACCGTGGTGTTGAACACAACACCCGTCTACCTGGAACGCTGCGGGGTCACTCTATCCAAAGCACTTTTGAAGGTTGACGTCGTGTTCGCTAGGCTTCTTCTCCCATGTCACGACTCACCACGCATCCCAACCTTCCGTCTGATCATCAGGCGCGGCCCCGTGTACGCCGGAGACTGGCTGACCATGTACTAACCCGTTCCGGGCTGCATAACACAATCCCGAGGTCGAGATTGTGTACACGTGGAGTTGCGGGCCAGACTTGCAATGTCCGGTGGCGAGAGCAGTCGGGCTCTTCTGGATTGGGCTCCGATCTTTACGACACGTTCCTTGTTCTTGTTCCAGGGGCTCTACCAACAGCTTGTTGTTCTTATGTCCAGGACGAGAGTTACACTAATACGGTAATACCTCTGGTGTTACTCTTTGACATGGGTGGCATTGGGATCCGGAAGCGTACCTGATTATGCAAGATGGAACTATTGGATTTTAGCTCTGGCATCATGGCCGGCTAATGTTTCAAAACTCCTGCGACATCAACACATGTTCGTCTTTATTCCTGTACCTTGAGACTCGGGAACAACGAACGCAAAGGCCTTGGCGATATCAAGATTTGATAAGCGAAGGTCACACGAGTATTGCTGACTACTGTCAAAGGTTGCGTCTATGTCCCAACAATGTGCCAGATAAACTGAATAGACGCTTTTTGTTCATCCAGAAGACCAGAAATCGCCTTTTCACTGAACCTGCCAGGGATCTCGCCTTTATTCAGCAGAATGACCATCTCCGGAAGCGATCAGGAAGAATCGTTCCCGAAAGTTCCTCAGAACTTTCGAGGCCCCCAACCTGCATCTCTCCCGCGAATTTCCTATAGCTCAAATTCAACCGCTGGGATTGTGAAGTTTGATTCATGCTGAACGCACGTGGAATTTCCGAACGAGTCGACAGTGCAGTCCATGGCAAAGGGCCCTCTGTACGTAACGGTCCAACGAGCGTTTGGACTTAAGCAAGTCGCTGAGTCAGCCCCCTTGCTCACCAGCTTCGATAACTATAAAGCCATTTGAGGCAGTATTAACTCTCAGTCCGGAACTTACCAATATATGTTGGGATCAGTATAACTGATCCAGCCATCCACCCCGAACGTCCACCTTCTCCCCAACGAGAGGCAGCTGTAGGCATACTCCCCAGGAATTGTGCCCGCAGGGACGCTGCCTGGATCTGCCCGAGCGCAGGTCGTGTTCGCCGCATTTATCGGTTCCCAGAATGTGGCTCTGGCTGTATCAGGTGGCCCACAGCCGGGCCCGCCATGGACGCCCGTGGGGAGACATCCACCATCGTCACAGCCGCAGTTGTGTGTGCTGTTGTGCCATAGAAAGCCCGTCACAGTCACCGGGGGTATGGGGCAGTCCGGCGTGGTCGGTGTGTCTCCTCGAACGAATGTAAGGAGGAAGAGTGCAGCAAAGGAAAGAGTGAGTGGACGGGGCATGCGCATCTTGAAGCCAAATCCAACGGCTACTATGTATTACGTACTAAGGTATGTTGGTATATCTTAAAAGAATAATTGTCTTTCGTCCAAGAAGACAAAAGTACCACCAAACCTTCGCTCTCTGTAGGTGACAGAGAAATATAAATGTTTCGAGGGTCTTACACAGCGCACACACCAACATAGTCCAATTTCTTGTTGCATGCAAAATAAGCGAATCAGCACTAGCTGGCCATTTTGAACCCCGAGATCCGGGCCAGAAGCGTTGAGAAAGCAAATGTTATTCGTCAGGTCTATCTTTACGTGAACAATGAACCATGCGTAGCTTAGTCTTTTTCACAAAGGATGCCATTACTGCTTCCAGTGACAGTCAGCAGTAGCCGTCGTTGTATTGATATCATGAAATACGGCCAATGCTAATTGTCAATTAAGTACTCCACTGCTGTCAAGGTAGTACTGAGGCACCCTCGCTATGCACACCACGTCGAATTGGAATATCCAGATCAGCGGCATTTAAGACATTCAAGGAGAATACGAGAGCCGAGTACTTCCAGCTCATAATCTTCCACTGTTGTCAGAGAATCGTGCGGTCTTGCATTGCATGTTGACATAGCTGAGGGGTCGTGGATCTGAACTAGATGCAGTGTAGATTATTGGAGATGCCATGCCCATCGGCTTGGCTTCCTCCGCCCCAAATCCCTCCGCTCCGTCATCATCTACCCGCTGACACTACACTCCACCTAACATTCATCCGTGCCTTTATTTTTTTCCCCCGCAATAATACCCTGTTCCTTCAATCATTGAAAAATTAGAAAATAGTCACTACTTTACTAGTCTTCCCAGCCGTAAGGGAATCATGGACTCCTCCGGATCCCCCTCGGACCGCTCCACTCGGACCTCCCCGAACCCACCACTACCGCAAGCATCATCATCCTCCGGACCTGGACAGCAGGGACGCCGACACGGTGGCAATCGAACGTCCAGCATGGACGCCGCCGCAACTGGAGGAAACACGGGCGCTGGCACTGCGCCCATCCCGGATGAAGCCCATGGGGCCGACTTGCCGCTGACGATGTCCGCGTCGGTCGTGCTGTCGGGCCTCCCGCGCGATGCTCACAAGGCGCTCGCGGATGCGGAGGCTATAGATACGGGGAAGGGTAGGTCACGTAATCGATTTTTATTTGTGTCTTTTTATTATTTCATTGTGGCATTGGGTATTATCTGTACTTTTCCCATTATAGACGTCTTTATTTTAGACTTGTCCGTTGTTGTGGTTTGCTGCTGGTCAAATTGTCAGGGCCGGCCTTCGTGGCTTATCGATAGCCAGCCATTCAAGCTTTAACTATGAAGAGAAAGAAAATAGCGAATTATAATTCTCCGATTTTATATTTATATGGATGATTGTCTAATTTTCCCTCAATCCTTTTGTTTTCTGGAACTTTTGGATACCATCATCGTTATCAATACTTGCTTTTGTTCAAGGATACCCCGCATCCCCCTTGCGTCATGACCGCTAGTTTTATTATATCGCACCCTGCTACATTTTTTATATGCATTGATCATCGATTCGATTGAGTCTTGCTACCGTTACCAAAACACCCACATTGGATTCTCCGATACTGACATCATATCTATCCAGTTACCGTCCGATTCAAGGCCCTCCCGTCGGCTCCCATTCTCAAGAACCAAGTCTTCAAGATCAGCGCCTCCCAGAAGTTCGAAACGGTCGTCAGGTTCCTTCGCAAGAAACTGGACTGCAAGGAGACGGACTCGGTGTTCTGCTACGTCAACAGCGTCTTTGCGCCTAGTCTGGACGAAGGCGTTGGTGGATTGTGGAGGGTGAGTTCCTCTTATCATGCCTTCGTTGCCGTATCCTGGAGCCTGAGATGTGATGCAGTCGTGAGTTGGGACTGGTGCTGATCGAAGATGTAACCAACAGTGCTTCAAAACTGACGACCAGCTCATCGTTGCGTATTCGATGACGCCGGCGTTTGGTTGATAGGCTGGACCCTCAAAAAGAAGAGGCTTGCTAGGAGGGCATAAGGGATACGAGGCCTATAAGCTACACCCAAGCGGGCTCTATCGAAAGAGCTAATGTGGAATGAGACTCATTTACATGTTTTTGTGTCCTCTCCTAGACCGTGGTATGTATACATCCAGATATCAGAGCAACAGCCAACTGCTGTCACCTCGGTGTCTAACATTATTAACTATGAAGAACAGGCCATTCAGGTATCATTAGTACACAACGATCAACGTCTGGGAACGGGAAAATGCCCGATGAATGCAGACGACATGCTTCTTAAGATCAAGAGACTGAGAATGAAAGCTGAGAAAAGTGCAGCGGACGTATGTCAGCATGCAATGCAAAGAAATCGCTATCGCTGCTCTTCGTTCACGATCTTCTCAAACTCCGCTAGTTCGTCTTGCGAAATGGGATAAGTGTACTCGGGTGAAGGATACGCTCGACTCTTTACTTCCTCCCTGTATTGCTTAATGCCTTTAATTGCTTCTCCCCACACATCAGCATACTGCTTGACGAACTTGGGAAGGAACCGGCCAGGGGGGAAATTGCCGGTCATGTCAATCTGCACAAGAACTTGGCCGGAGCAGCCGTTTCCAGCGCCGATTCCGATAGTCGGGATGCGCAGTTTCTTGGTGATAATGCTCGCAATCTCAGCGGGCACAGCCTCGAGGACGACCATGAAAGCTCCGGCTTCCTGAACAGCGTATGCATCCTTGAGCAGCTTCAATGCGCCGGAAACGGACTTTCCCTGCACCCGAAAACCGCCAAGGGCATTTTGGCGTTGAGGCGTCAGGCCAATGTGAGCCACGACGGGGATACCGGCCTCCGTGATGCGCTTTATAGCTGGTGCCATCGATTCTCCGCCCTCGAGCTTGACGCCCTGTACCCGGCCTTCTTTGATGATGCGGATGGCTGATTGCAAAGCCTGTTCAGGAGAGACCTCATATGATCCCATTGGAAGATCGCCGACCTGTCGTATGGCACGCTTCTGTTAGTCGACAGCGACCCCAACACTAGCCTCACGAGAGGAAAGCAGAACCAGTTACGCACCGTGAATGCCGTCTTGGCAGCCCGAGCCACGCTCCGGCAGTGCAGCAACATCTCTTCCATCAGCACTTCACTTGTATCTTCCATTCCCAGGGCGACCATGGCCAGGCTGTCCCCCACCAAGATCACTTCGATCCCCGCAGCATCGGCGACGTGACCGCTGGGGAAGTCATGAGCGGTGAGCATCGTAATTGGCTCACCCTTCTGGTAGAGGTTCTTCAGCGTTTGGATAGTGACCTTCTTCCGAGGATTGGCGGGCGGTGTTCCCAGCGGGGAGTGACAGCTATGCCGGACGAAACATGCTGATGGCGGGAGCGGAGCTGCGACAATGCTAGGAATTGAAGGCAATTGAGTCACGGCAGCGGTGCTCCTCAAGAGAGGCCGCAACGGCGGTGTGAGGCGGACTGCGACCTTGGCGGCCATAACGTCCAATGCCCACGGAAAAGGAGGAAATATGTATATTTATACAAGATCGGATGGGGAGGTCGCTGGTCAACCTCTAGCCGGGGAGAACGTCCCGGTGTGCGGTGGTGTCTTATACCCAGGAAGAAAAGGAGGAGAGAACACAAAAAGGACGAACGGTTCCGGATCCATCTTGTGCACCCGTCAGCCTCGGGTGCCCTTATATACCAGCGGGCTTCGCCGACGTGCTGGTATATGCAGCGTAGCCCGGAGCATCTCTGCTCTCGCCGGCGTTGATTTTCCTCGCTTCCGTTGCCGGATGTGGGGTTGTTCCGTCCCGGCGACCCGGGCGCGCCGAGGTTGCTTCCCGATCCGGCTAGGCGGCCGATCGGAGATCTGATCCAGGACGGAGCAAGTGTGATGTCAACAAGAGCACTTTCCATGGAATCATGGAGATGGAAAGGCCATGGACTTGGCACGCATCGGGCACCTTTTGTTCCCGTCGGCGGCGGAACGACATGTGCAATATCATACTGGAGGTTGATCTCCGATCACGAAGATGTGCACTACAGAGAATCACAATGGATAACTGAAAACGAATCATTGATTGATAGTGGACCCCTAATGTTTACGAGGATTCACTATCCTACAGCACAGACTTGACAATTGCCTTGAGGTCTCCATCGGGAAGCTCCAAGAGCGCGTTCGACGCATCGCCCGTCTTGTCGAAATTGTTCCCAGCCTCAACATCCAGCACGGCTCCAATGATCAACGATCCCACGCCACTAAAGTCGCCTTTCTGCAACTTCTCCTCGCCTTCCTTGACGCGGGCATCAAGATCGACCTCGTTTACAGTCCACTTTTTTCCCGTCGCCTCCTCGAGCACGGCCAGGATCTCTGGCTGCGTCGCCGTGATGCTGCGCACGCGGAGCTGCTTGTTCGCAGTTTTCGGGGCGATCGACGGCGCGAGAGCCTGGGCCACGGCCTGCCCGATTAAGTCGAGAGTGCTGGCGGAGAAGGGAACGTCTTTGTATGCGGTGTAGATGTCAGCGGTGGCTTCGGGGATCTTGAACCCGAGGAAACCGATCTTCAGGCCCCTGTTCATCAATTCCACGTCAGCCATATATCAGTATCATAATGACCCATCTAGTCGGATGGATGCTCCTCCTCACCAATCAAGAAACGGCCCAGTGTAGATCGTTGTCCACTCGATCTGATCCTGCTTGCTCTGCAGGTACTCGCGGACCTGCGCCTTGTGCCCAAACACCGGGACCCGCTTCAGCCCGACCGGGTTGCTCGTGTCGCATCCGAACTCGGAGGGGATGAAGCGCTTCACGCCCGCGGCGATGGCGGCATCGACGATCTTCTTCTGGTCGAGGATCGCGTGTCCCGCGATGGCGGAGACGACGGCGTCCTGGCCCTTGAGCACCGAGACGAGCGACTCGTGGCTGTAGTCGGTCTTGAGCAGGGTCACGCCGGATGGGGGCTGGTAGCTGGATTCCTGGCGGGAGAGCACGGAGACGGTGTAGCCGTGCGGGGAGGTGGTGAGGGCTTTGAGGATGGCGGGTCTAGATAAGTAAGTAGACAGTTAATTCGATTGAACGTTTTTTCTGGCTGTGATTTTGTCTTCTGGCCTGGGCGGTTGTACGTACCCGAGGTTCCCTCCGGCCTATGTAGGAAGTCAATTAGCCATCGGTTCAATTGAACGCTTGAAATAGGGGTAGATCACACGTGGGATATGGAAGTCCCAGACGGATAGGGGAGTAGAGGAATAGACACTCGACACAGCTTAGAAAGTACACAGTACGACAGGCAGGTAAATTGATTAATTATGAAGAAAACAAAGAGAGATGGAGAAGGAAGATAGGAGCGCGAAGGGATCCTAGAAATAAAATCAAACCCATACCCCGATCAACACGACATTCTTGATAGCCATTTTCGACGACGGAGCAGTTTAACCTTCTCTTCGAAGCGGTGTGTGTATATATCTTCTGTGCTAGAGAATGGCAGAGATATTCGACGGGTAGGAAGTGTAAAAAGAACCAGAACCCTTGCTAATAAATCAAGAGTATAAGAAATCTTTCAGGCACGAACGATGGTAAAGCAGAAGGAAGATCTGGGCTCTGCAGAAGGTGATATATATTCCTATCCGCCTTACCTAGTATATATACGACTTTATGGACACGCTCCGGTCCCACTTCCCATCCCACCTGCTTCCGCATCCCACATCCCACCCGGAATGATAATTGATAATCAATCTGTCTGTAGCTGGGCCGCGCGGAACGCGCAGCGATGCACGGGATGTGAGGAGATCGGGATGGCGTCATGAGGAGGTGGTCTTGCATGATCGGATCGTGTCGTACCATGGCATGTTATGATTGATCATTGTTTGTCTGGCAGGGAAATGTCCAGATGGGCATGGATGCTAGTAGCCTTGAATAATGGAGACAGTATATACAGCACGAGGTAGTCTAGTCCATGTACATATATCCAAACGGTGAATATATAAATGAATGGAGCTGTCGCTTCTGTTTCCTTGGATGTCACGGACTGCTCATCTCCTTGGGCACTTAGGAACTCGGGCTAGGTAAGAAGGTCCATATCATCAACGATGGATGCTAACCAAGCTTCCAGCCGCGTCTCAACTCGAAACAGAAACCAAGACTGCATGAAAGAAGGGAGCAGAGCGCGGGATAGGTAGGAGGTAGTATGTGACGTCAGCCGATTCCAAGATTCAAATCAAGGTCCAGGAACATCCATCCCACGCGGAACCGGAACCAAGGATAGAAAGCTCTCCCGAGTCCTGAAACAAACGGAACAGAATAGACAGTAGTGCCATTCCAGTTGGTAGTTATTAGAACTTGATTTGTCATTATCTGCTAATGGATTATGCCATGCACTTGGACTTGACTTCTGAGACAGGTTGTGTGTACATATATGATGTGAGGCACTATTGATCCATCTATTTATCTGCAATCTGTCTATTGTTCTCCTGGTCTGTGCGTGAATAAAAACTTGTGGTTTTAGAATTTTTTCTCCTATTAAGTAGATAACTGCTTATTATTGACTTAGAAGAAATTATAATAGCGAGACTAATCCCTAGCTTGTAATAAAGTGACTCTCGCCATCCTCTAAGTTGCGCTTTTTTCCCCCTCATTTCTAAATCTCTGTCCGCATGTTTACTGTTGGAATGGGACTTTTTGTTGCCGCTGGTCTCAACGTACATACATGTACATACAGATGCTACATTTTCCTCTTTATCCGTCAGTCTTACCAGCGGCCCGCGGTTTGCCATTCTTGGAGAGATGCAAGAGGAAGAAGAACGGACCTGCGAGTGGAAATTTTTTTATTTGGATCTAAGCAGATCTTTCCAGCTATCAGAAGTAGGAATCAAACGACATTACAACCACAAACCAAAGAAGTTAAAAAAAGGTAGAAAATAAAGGGGTCAACAAAATAGAGAAGAATCCGAGTAAAAGGAAAAAAGCATACTCTGGGGTTGCAGAAAGACGAGACCGCAACGGGATTGCAAGCTGCAGTGTTTTAGCCAGAGGGGGGGCCTGCTTAGGAGAGCTCAACGTTTCTTGGCCATTCTGGGACAAGGTCACTCCGACCGGAGTGCTGAGGCAGTACCGGTAGAACAACTCGAACGGGGCAGTGGCTTTGCGTTCAAAATTGTAATACTTGCTGCACCAGATGACCAGCACCCTTGTATCATTGTCGATATGCGCATGGAGAAGCCGTCCTTTGCTTTGGACCGGTAAGTGATAGCATCAGAACCTGTTGGTGTCGGTATGGCACATTATTTAGGAGAAATTCCTGCCAGATAAAGGAATACAACAGGACATCCATGGATGCAAGAACTATTCACTTACTGGAGCCTCGTTGTGCTTCTTGAACTTGTCTTGATGTAGACGGATCCTCATACCACGGATGATTGGCACTACCTCTCCATACATGAGCCCGTTGGTGCAAGCGATATCGTGACAAAACGACCATGACAAGATGGGGCCTTGTAAAGCTCTTCCACTCTTGGAGGTACACAGTACTCCACCCACGGCCGCTGTAACCTTCCATGTCACGCAGAAGGGGATTCTGGTCTTCCACTCTTGGTTCTATCCCGCCACTGAGAAATCTCTTAGAAAGATAAGATATACTTGGAAAGCTGTCATGGACTAAAAGGTTGGATTTAGTTTATTGCTTACGTTGCCCTAGCCCAGCCAGTGATATCTTTGAGGACAGACTTGGATGGAGGCATGTTCTTTCTGGGGACAATGCAGATGTGTGACTCGACGATGTTCCGTATGGCTCGTGTGCACACTGTGGGGCTGAGGGCTATTCTCCTGTTGAGATCAAGTCTGTCCGGAGATCGTGCCGCTTCGGCGTCAAAGTCCTCGTAATGTAGAATGTATGGGTCCTCTTCAAGGTCTAGTTGTAGTCGTTCATCATCGATTGGATGTGCATTCAAAAACTCTCGTGTGAGTGGTTCGAAGAAGTGTGGGTTAAAATTCGGTTTGTCTTCACTGTCCATCTTGAATGGATCTCTTTTTACTCCAAGATCTCGAAGTTCTTCGTCCGTGAACTCCACCTTGTCTGTTTGCTGCCGGATGGTGTTCCATAGCTGCTAGATCGTGTCTCGGGCTGATGGACCAGATGTTTGAGAAATAGACCTTGGAGGAATTTTGATGAAGAGAGTTGATTGACTGTAGTTGGAAGAAAATGAGACTGCTAGACGTAAATTTTCAGTGTGGACACTGGATTGGGCATCAATCATCCAGTTTATAAAGCTCCAGATTCTGGGAAAGCAAGCGGAACTCAAAGATGGCAGCCAATAAGGTCGATCTGAACATGACCTTGTTTTTGGACAGGTGTAGACATCCACAGGAAGTAATGTATACGGATATCCTTCGTAGATATTGCAGGATATCCATCCCTAGGGAAATTGGAATACAGACAAAAGGCCCAGACGTCGACCATCTTGAAGGCGTAACATTCTAGACAGACAGGATTCTCACCACCAGTCTTTTGAGTTTAGTTGGAAGTTAGATCTGTACAGAATTCGGGGTAAGCTTTACGTGCGCGGCCCGGCCCGCCCGAGGGACTGACAAACCACTGGAGAGCAGAGTATGCATGACGTGAACCTGCCGAACCGCTTAGATTGCAATTCAAACCCTACCTAGACGCTAAGAATACAGGAGCAAAAAAACAACCCAGCAGCAACAAGCAAGCAAGCAATGATACATTCCCCCGTCACATGCTACATCCCACATCCATCCAGGTAGAATCGGGAGAGATGATACTTCCATCCTTACCAACCAACCGAACCGGATCTCAACCCCCCAGAGACCCTTCGCCTGCATCTTCATCGTTTGGGCTTCGACTGCATATCGATCACTAAGCTCTATGCTAACCTCCTCTATCTAACCCCTCTTCTGAGGGCGGCTATCCATTGTGCTTTGGTATTCCACTTTCGGAATGAATTCACGAGGCTGTAGATGCAGCGCTCAGGGTATAAAAGGAGTAGTCCTCGGAGTATAGACCTTTTTGGGCAAAAGATTGAGCGCAGTTTCCGGAGATCAACAACAAACCATGCACCAACGCCACAAGAAACGAATTAGTCACAAACCGTGATGCAAAGCCCCCAACATACCAATGAAGGTGTGAAGAGAACAGGACTTTTGAGGTGACGCATAATAAAGATAAAGATTGTGTAAGGAAATGGTATAATGCAAGGCCGTTCACATGAATCTCGTGGACCGTCATGAGTGGCAGAATGCCTAAAGATAAGAGAGGGAAACGCCACAGAATGCATGCATGCCGTTGCCGTTGAGAAAGGAAAAGTGGAAAGGATGTAAATGCCAAGGGATGCAGGGTCCTCTAACGAAAATCTTAGCAATATTGTGCATACCCGCTGAAAAGAGAGTCGAAGGAAATTCAATAGAGGGGCGGGTACGCGACTTCAAGACCAGGAGCGTATGCACCGGGGCAAGACTACAGGTGTAAAGGTAAATTACAATATCAATGTGGATCGCGGTAATCCATTGGTAGTCGGGAATAGATGCGTTCGGTCTAGACATGGGCATATTCTGGCTTCAAGGGCCGCTGGAGCTGCTGAAGCAGCGCATCCAGTTCTGCCCAGTTCGAATCCGTCGTCGCGAACTTGCGATGCTTCCTCGTCATAATATGCTGATAGATCCGTCAGTCTGAGGTCCAATTATGAGAGCATCAATCCACTCACCTCCTCAAAATCGTCGAATTTATCCCTGCAGTTCTCGCAGTACCCGGGTTTTGGCTCTCTCTTTTTCTCCTTAGGCTTCTTCTGAATGGTAGTTTTGCGGCTCACCTCTCGTTGCTTGTTGGCACCATCCTCTAACTGAGTTGCATCCTCTTCATTGATGTTGCCAAGCTTTTCCTGTGGGTAGTTTTTGATCGATCGCGTAGATAGGCCGCTTGTTGCCTTCAACATCCCAGCAGCTTCAGTCGTGCGGTGCAATGATGCCACTGCTCCTGTAGCGACTCCGCCATTACTCTTCTCCAGTACCTTTCTCTTCAGCTCGTGGACTTCCTTGCTGATGCCGGCCTTTGCTCCAGGTACAGCCGCAGTAGATGAGATCATCTGTGACCGGATGGCCGATGTAATGTTTGAGGGCTGGACACCAGATGCGGCAGGTTCCCGACCCAGGTGAAACGGCCCAGTACGGGAGAGAGCAGGAGGGACGAAGCTTTCTTCACTCTTCCTTGGAGAGGCAGGCCTAACAGGAAGCACCTTTTGCGGCTCCGTTTGTTGTGTAGCAGACATAGCTTCTTCCTGGTTAGCACGGCGATCCACCTCATCCTCGATATCCTGAAGAACTCTCTTCTCGGTCGTCGGCTCTGACGGATCCACAGTTTTAACTTCGTTTTGAGTCTGCGGAGGAGGTTTTGTGACGGTCTTTTTCTCTTTCGCTTGCTGGCGAGCCCGTTCGCGATCAATCTCCTTCTTCGACGGCGGCTCATCGATAAAAGGACATTTGCCCAAAGGAGCACTTCGAAACTGCGGCCACGCACCATCCTGACGTCTCGCAACTTTAGGATACTCCCTAACCATGACCGGACGGGTTTTTTCGTCCATATCGTGGACGTAGATGAAAGGGCCCTTAAACATGACCAGATCCTTCAGCACTGAGGAAGGGTCGCGGTCTGATGGACCATTCAACAACTCATTCCGAAGAACCTGTGAAAGATCCGCCTCTCCTCGGCCCCTTCCAACCCCTCCTGCTGCATTGTGACTTCGAGTATAGTGACCATGATAGGAGGCAATGTCCTCGTCGTTAATCGTCGCAATCATCCGCTGCAACTTTTCCAAAGCCCATATCTTCATTCCCATCTGGCGAGCCCTATGTAGAACATCCATGCTACTGTGATCTCTCCGGGAGTCTCCATCGGGCCGTCGATCGAAGGGGTTTCTAGACCTTAACAATGTATGCGAGCTGGTCTCTGGGTTCTTTTCCAGCAGAGACGGGTTGACCGTCTGAAGGGGACCTTCTACCGAAGGCTGCTCCATGGTCGAGGACGTAGTCACCTCAGTTTGACTAGCAGTATCGATCTCAGGAGGTATGGGGCGGGTGGTAACAACGTGCGTCACTAGTCGAGAAAAGAATTTCTCCTCTCGCTGTCGATGTGATATTAGCAAAGAAACAAGAAAGGATCGTATACGGGGATAAATCATCGTCGAATTGAATTCACATCCACCTCACTCCATTCAATCAAAACTCTCGGAGCAAGTGAAGGACAAAGGACTGGAGGGTAATTGGAAAATAGGATACTTACAGCACCCAATGCCATGACCTGCCTCGAGCACTTGTTGCGAACATCCTCCGGTATGCTGTCGAAGTAGAAAACGAACGACGGAAACGCCTTGCGATAATGCTTCTGCCACTGTCGGATAGTGTCGAGAGACTCTGCAGATATCTTCTCATGCTTGCTCCCCTTTGTTTGTGCCTGCCTCTCCTTCTCTCTGGCCGCTACCAGCTTCTTCTCGAACGCGCTGGGCTGGGAATTGTTGGTCCGTCGGGTAAAAAGCCTGGACTCCGCGGCTTGGTAGATGGTCGTCCTGGCCCGGGTAGGAGAGCGCGACTCCGCGTCATCCCGCTCAACAATTTGCTTTTTGAGAGGAGGCTGGCCATACTGGTTGTCGACTTGACAGCTTGTAACTCTGGGACGCTTCGTACCAACGAGCCCAGTACGGTGGGGGGAATTGGTGGCATTGGGAACGTTCGCGAGGGGGGGACGCCGAGTGGACATGGTTAAGGACATCTGAGACGAGGGAGGGATGGATACTGCTGCCATATGGTAACGATACTTGGACAGTCAGGGAGAGAACACAGAGAGCGACGGTGAACTAGCGAGGGAGGGGTATTGATCCACTGCTGGGACAAGCACGCGACGTGGCACACGTCTGGAGCCGTTGGAGGGCGTCTAGAAGAAAGCCATGGTGGACAGCAAAACAGGCAATTGACGAGAAGTGCTAGGGATATCTAGAGGGCGAGCCTCGGCTGCCCAGGGAGGAGTAACGAGGCAGATATCCAGGCGCCTCTGCAGAGCTGATGACGGGTGGGAAGAAGGCTTTAGAAGGTGAGCGTGCGAGCGAAGCTTCTTGTTTGGTGGAGACCGCGGATTGTTTTGGGTCTGCCGGGACCAACCCCGTAGCGCGACTCCGCCGCCCGCCATGGCCCTCGACACCAGCAGAACATCCCTAAGCATGGACAAGGCGCATCTTTGACGGCGTTCGCTCCCGCTCGTCTCTGTCTCGATTTATCTGTCGCGACACGCTCCGCCCTTCAGTCGCCTTTACTGAGGAGAATCGGCGTGTGACGCGGATCCAGCCAAGTTGCAGTACAATCCGGTGGTAAACAAAGCCATCTTCAATTTATACTGACTCCAAAAGGGAGATTGCCTATTGCCATCTATTCTACATACAGCTCAGGGTATCTATTGGCTATCTTACAGTCTATCCACGCAGGGCCTCGATGTCCTCGACCTGGCAATTGGTCAGCACAACATCAATCCGACATGGGATGAAGACCGGTCGAAATGACATCACATACCTCTTTCACTGCTTCTGTCGACAACACGATGGGGTGCTCATCACCAACACAGACGCTATCCTCGATGCGTATTCCGATCCCGCGGAACTTCTCCGGCCACCTATCATCCTCTGGAACGTAGATTCCGCTGGAGGAACGAGGTCAGCTAGGCACTGCGTCCTTTCAGGGCAATAGCATATACATACGGCTCTATCGTGACGCATTGGCCAGCTTTGAGTTCATATCTCCTCGGGTAGCCAGCACAGTCATGGACGTCCAATCCGATGTAATGTCCCAGGTGGTGGGGAAAGAGCGTCCTCATTGCCTAGTCGCGATCCAAGTCAGCAACAGCAAGGATGCAGGTTTGCGTTTTGCATACATCTCCCGAGACGTCAAACCCCAGCTGCTGCAGTTGCTCCTTCAGACCGTTCTCCGCGATGGCGTGCAGTTTGTCGAGGGACAGTCCGGCGTTCTCACGGCAGAGCGATACGCATTTCCGATGCACGTTTAGCACTGCATTATACAAATCCCGTTGTGGGCCAGAGAATTTGCCGTTGATGGGCCAGGTTCTCGTAACATCGGATATATATCCACCGTATTCCTGTTGTCGGTTAAAAGCGAGTCATTTCTATCTAGTCACCAGGGGAAAAACGTACACCACCCGCGTCAACCAGGACAAGTTTGCCATCTCTGCCAATTGGTTAGCCAATGCACTGGTCTTTCTTTTGTTGGGAAACTACCTCAAGACATCGTCATTCCTTGTGTAGTGGATTGCGAGAGCGTTCTGCGACAGTGAGTACGGCAACCGGTTAAGCTGGATTCGGGACCTTACACGACCACCTGCCACAACAGGGACGAAGGCACTGCCATCACAGCCATGTACCTTGAACTGATACTGGAGGAAAGCACTGAGGTCCTTTTCCAGCTTAAATGGATGTCTCATCGATTCGGTAAATGCCCGCCCAGTCGCCTGGCCAGCTCTCCGCAGGTTCAACACTTCGCTCTCACTTTTGAAGAGCCTCAGCTCGTTCAGAACTGGGCGCAGAGGCTTGACCTTGCGCGGATCTACGATCTTCTTGATCGTGTCAGACTCGCTGGATGAGCCATATAAGTATCGGAATAATGCCGATCTCGTTGGGTCGAAAGCTTTGATGTCCGTATAGATCTCCGTCGCCTCGGAGATGATAGGTGGAAGAATATCCCCGATGCGTTCGATGTCACCGGACTAAAACACGTTCAGCCCTGTGAGCACGTGGAAAGGAGACATTCCGGCTTACTTCGTCCGCATTGAAGATATCTATGGCCGCCTGGGTGCCTGATCGGGCACCATCCCAGAGCTCAGCCTTTGGATCCTTTTCCCGAACGTAGAGGTGGAAAATATGATTATCTCCAGACCCGTCGTTTGCTAGCCGATGTCAGAACCTTTTTGCATTTATCCCTCTCGACCGCAGGAGCTCACCGATAATCGCCAACGCGCCAGGTTCATTGAAACCTGTCAAACAGAAGCATGAGCCGCAGCCAAACAACTTTATACACTTGTAAAGCCTCCGCACCTGTCAGGTAGAAGAAATCCGGGTCCTGATGATATTCGTAAAATATCCCCGAAGAGCGGTATTTGACTTCGGACGCTGCCACTACGGCAATGGCGCCCTTGGGGAGCCTGTTTGCGAGTCTGGAGCGACGCTGGGCATATTCGAGAGCGGTGATCCCTGGAGTCACTTTTCGGGTCTCAGCATGTCAATTCCACTGCGCCAGACAACATCCGCAGGTGTACGCACATTCACCAGGTTTGAGGATGTGTGGGTGCGTCTCGTGTACGGGCTGTCCAAACTGCAGCTCCGCAGCGGAGACGGTGGCATAGCCTCGACGGACGGCCAGTCTTGTGCTCGCAGGACGCAGATAGAACTGCCGGTCAGAGCAGCGAAGAGCATTAAACGGCGACCGAGAAAGGTAGCGGTGCCATTGGCGCAGGAGTGAACTACTCTTCGACATGCTCGACATTGAACGAAAGAAGAGCGCCGCGCCTAGACGGGCAAACAAGCTTCTGTCGAGTGTCTCTCCATCTCGACTCCGGCGCCTTGAAAACGCTCCGGGCGGAGAACGAGGCGTCGGCGCGGCGGACCAATCAGCGGCTCGGCGATAACGATCGTCCTCCGCGCCCGCGGCTGGATTTACCGGGAAGGGAAATGACATCTCTCACGCCCGGTGGAGGGCGGATGGTAGATGAGGTTAGTCGCGGAGAAGACATCTCAACCATCTGTGACATGGCCTCTAACATCTCGTATTTGAGTCATACCTGGTTTGAACAGACAGACAGAGAAGGGCCCCGCTAACATCCTCACTAAGCCGGGATTTATATAGTACCTATACTATCTACTCATCTGTCTGTTCTGTTATTGATTTATTTAAAGAATTTCGGGTTTTTGTCACGACAACCATAAATTACCTTCTACAGGCCGATTGACGCTTACTACGCAGCCGACATGGGGAGGACACTGGTGTACCCAAAGCGCTCCTCCAACACCGTCAATCGGTATAAACATCGAGGTATGAGGCACAACTCCTCTCCGGGGACGATAACCTACTAAGGCCGCCAGCAACCTACGATCTGGCCACCATCCACTCTATCATCAACTCCTCGCCGGTGCTCCATGTCTCCTTCAGTCCAGGCCCCTCGGATCCTTTTCCTGCCATCCTGCCCATGATCGGGCAGATGGGCTCGTTCGACTACCCCTCCGCGGACATCGACGAGCCCCTGGACTGCTACCTCCATGGCTACGTCAGTTCCCGGATCATGAACCTGGCACGGGTCGCGGAGGGAGAGGGCCTGCCTGTCTGCATAGCGGCAAGCAAGGTCGACGGGCTGGTCCTGTCGCTGACACCCAACTCGCACAGCTACAACTACCGCTCTGCGATCCTACACGGATATGCCAAGCTGGTCACAGATGAGAAGGAGAAACTGTGGGCCATGGAGCTGATCACCAACTCCGTTGTACCCAACCGCTGGGCCAACACGCGCGTTCCGCCCGACGGCGCTGAGATGTCCTCTACCGCCATCTTAAAGGTGAAGATCGTCGACGGCAGCGGCAAGATCCGCGACGGAGGGGCGTCAGACGAGCGCAAGGACAAGGACAACGAGGAGATAACAAGTCGCGTCTGGACCGGCGTCGTCCCTGTCTGGGAGACCTATGGTGAGCCCATTCCGAGTCCTGATAATAAGGTCAAGGGAGTTCCAGAGCACATCAAATCGTATGTGACTAGTATGAACGAGCGAAACCGCGCTTATGCGACGAGCGCTGCGAAGGGTGAAAATCCAGCCAAGGAGCAAAATTGATCGGCAATGGCATGATTGCTCCATGTCTTTTCATTCGTCTGTTTTGTCTCTTTGGGGTCGTGGTTAGATCAGACCAACAGTAGATTTTCCTCTTAGACATCCGGAAAATCTAATGCAATTGATACAGTTAAGCATATTCAACGTCAATTAAAAATACCGGACATCCCTGTCGACCGCGATGGTGTTTAATGGGGGCCTCATAGTTGTGCGGGGGATAGACACGTTCGAGCGTGTCCCACCGCCCACGTCATAGCAAGTTCGGGAGCTGGGCAAATCTCTGCCTTAATTTACTGCAAGGGTCGTGGAACCCCCATCATCCTCTCGCAAGCCATATGCCCAATACTCTAGGAGCCTATGATTTTTAAACCGAGTCTATCTGTCTAAGCGCCCTCGTTCGTGTCACTAGAAATCCTCGACACGACCGCTAGGTTCGCGACGCCATGGCCTCGTCCGCGGCGAAACAGGTCGCCATCCCCGCGGCGGACCTGCAATCGTTCTCTGAATATCTACAGGGCTGCACGCGCATCCTCGCCCTGCTTGGGGCCGGGCTTTCTGCCTCCTCTGGCTTACCCACATTTCGGGGTGCCGGAGGACTATGGAGATCACACGATGCTACTTCGCTGGCAACGCCTCAAGCTTTCAACGCCAACCCGGGTCTTGTCTGGCAGTTCTACAGCTATCGGAGACATATGGCCCTACGAGCACAGCCCAATCGAGCGCATTATGCACTGGCGGAGCTGGCGAGGAGGAATAAGAACTTCATCACTTTGACCCAGAATGTTGATGGTACGGATATGATTGCGTCTTTCGCACTGCCCGCCTCTCGGTGTTGTTTATCATCATGCACGGAAGGCTGATAAACGGTTTTGCTGCCAGGCTTGTCACAACGAGCCAACCATCCACCGGAGCAGCTTCACCTCCTCCATGGCTCTCTCTTCGATATCAAGTGCACCTCCTTCTACTGCAATTACTCGCGAAAGGACGACTTTACGGATCCGATTGTCCCCGCACTCGCCATCCCAGAAGCCGGACCGCAGCCTGAGCCATCCGCAGATGACAAGACGGGACAGGAGGCGACAAAAGCTCTATATGGAGCAATGGAGTCGAAACAGAAGGAGCAGCAGTCCAGAAAGGAACTAGATATATCAGACCCAAACGTGCCCATCCCCGAACTGAGCCGCGATGACCTTCCACATTGCCCTCAGTGTAAAACGGGCTTGCTCCGCCCGGGAGTCGTCTGGTTCGGCGAGGCGTTGCCGGCGCGGACGCTCAACGCTGTCGAGAACTGGATCAACTCCGCCCCTCGGATCGACCTGATGCTGGTCATCGGGACTAGCGCGAGAGTGTGGCCCGCCGCCGGTTACGTCGACGAGGCTCGCGCAAAGGGGGCCAGGGTTGCGGTAGTTAACATGGATCGCAACGATGTGCCCGGTGGATATAATGGACTGGAGCCAGGCGACTGGTTCTTCCAGGGTGATGCCGGAGTCATAGTTCCGGAGATCCTGAAGAGCGTTATCGGCGAGATCTAGGCGAACGATACTGACCGCAGGGCGTTTCGGAGCTATTTACATTCCCATTTTGAACATATCTACCTATTCGGAAATATATATATATTATCTGCTATACCTTATCTAGCTATCTTTTCTTTGGATCTGTTCTGTCTTCTTGAGACGATTCCATCCGGAAGCTGCAGTTGTTTACTATCTTGTGTGGGCATCTTGGTTGAAAAGGAGGAGTTGTCATGCACTGCTTTGGTGATATATGGGAATTGAGTGTAGGAAGGGTTGAATCTAAAGGGAGGCGTCGATACCAGCAGTTTTAAGGCAAATAACACAGATTGGTGATGGGGCAGAATCATGAGCGTGGTCATGACATTATACCTAAATTTAACTAGTAAATACAGTGATCTGCATCTTCTGCAAGCTAGAACCTGTCTTCCTCCGCAAAATTTGGCTATCCTCCATCGGCAGTGGCAATATCTGTTTGCTCTGTCGAACGACAATCCTCACAGATCGCGTGTCCGATCTGTTCCGCACAACCTCAGGCAGCGGTTGCTGCGGCATCGCTCACCGCCCGCCAACTCCGGAGAGCGGCAAACACAACCTAATGCGGCCAGTTATCGATATCCAAGTCTGTCCCTCCCCGCCCCCACCTCCACGCTCGTTCTCTCGCTTCTTGACACGTATCTGCGCAGTAGGTCCTGATGTGGACTGATACTGAGTTTTAGACAAAGGTGATTCTTTTATGTTCGTTTGTGCTTTCCCAATTCCTGGACCTGCACATGGGTTCGACCTGAGTGAGAGCATCCGATGCTGACAATCTCCGTACATTGTGACAGGAGATAGTTGAGACGGCTCTCTGGCTGAAAACAGCCACTTTGCTTTTGAAAATCTAGCAGTCGAGCTCTGGCTCCACATTCGGAGTGCTCTCATACCATATTTCAGAACACAGCAGTTCTATCTCTAATACCTACTCCCAAACATGGCCGACGCACGCGACCTGCCCAAGGGCCCTCTTTCCCCTACAAAGCCAAACGAGCACCAAAAGTCCTCTCTAGCACATCCAGAGTTCGGCAAACCGTCGCCTCTCCGTCCCATTCATAGCCAAAAGCTTCCCTTCAATATTCCCAAGCCGAACCAGCCACGTCCGGAACATCATAGATCTCAACCACAGCAGCATTCGCAAAATGGCCCGCGATCGGTGTCTGGGCCCATGTCCCCAACCAAACAAAGCGAACCATTCACCCCAATGAAGCAGCCATTTACGCCCATGAAGAAGCCCTCTGCATACGACGACGATGTGGTTGAGATTACTCGCCCGTCCAATTTCACCTGGACTACCCCACGAGCACCAAAGACGATCTTTTCATCGAAACCGACGAAAGTGACAGACGCTTCCAAGAATCTTGCCTCTAAGAATATCAGGAATTTCATTGACCTGACAAAAGAGGATGTTGGATTCGCAAGCAATGAGCGCCACCATAAGGAGGAGTTCGGGGCGATGGATGCATACTCTTACGTGGATGCTGCCAAAGCGAATGAGAATATAAAGGCCCTGCTGGAGGGTGCGTTTGAAGACGAGGATGACAAACCACGGACGCGATCGAAGAAAAAGAAGGCTGAGGCCACCAAGTCGGACATTGATGACTTGACTGCTAAACTTCAGGGTGTCAACGTCAACGACACGAAAGACAAAGAGGGCAATGCGGATGAGGCGGAGGAAGAGGATGATGGCACGGTAGAGGGTCTGAAGGTTAAATTACTGCCCCACCAGATCGATGGTGTCAACTGGATGCGTGACAAAGAAACAGGAAGAAGGAAGACTCGGGGCGTCCTTCCCAAAGGCGGTATCCTCGCAGATGATATGGGTCTTGGAAAGACCGTCCAAGCCATTGCTCTTATCCTCACTAACCCCAAGCCTTCGGGGGACTATGTGGAGGAAAGCGAAGAGGATGACGAAGATGAAGAGAAAGACAACGATAAGGACGGAGAGAAGCAAAAGGAGAAAAAGAAGCGAAAGCTTCCTCCTGGTCTGGACAAGGGCACGTTAGTTGTTGCTCCTCTCGCTCTGATCAAGCAGTGGGAATCTGAGATTCTGGCTAAAGTCGAGGAGTCTCGTGGCCTTCGCGTTTGTGTCTACCATGGTGCCGGCAGGTCGAAGTTTGCTGACGATCTAAAGAATTACGACGTTGTCATCACCACGTATGGTACGCTCAGCTCTGAGCACGGAGGCTCGAGTAAGAGTACCAAAGGTGGCCTATTTTCTGTCTACTGGTACCGGATTATCCTGGACGAAGCTCACACAATAAAGAATCGAAATGCAAAGGCGACGCAGGCTGCCTACGCATTGAATGCGGAGTATCGATGGTGCCTAACAGGCACGCCGCTCCAGAACAACCTCGACGAGCTCCAGAGCCTAATCAAGTTCCTGAGGATCAAGCCGTACAATGATCTGGCTGCCTGGAGAGACCAGATCACCAGACCGCTGAACAACGGGCGCGGCGGACTAGCCATCAAACGACTGCAGGTTTACCTAAAGGCGTTTATGAAACGGCGCACAAAGGACGTCCTCAAGCTGAACGACAACCTCAAACCCAGTGATAAAGCCGATGGAGGGGACGAAAAGAAGTCTTCCAATGGCTTCCAGATCACCAAGCGGGAGGTCATCAAGGTCACTGCGGAGTTTACGCCTGCCGAGATGAACTTCTATAAGCGGCTGGAGGAGCGGACTGACCGCAGCCTGGAGAGAATGATGGGCGGCTCCAAACTGGACTATGCCGGTGCTTTGGTCTTGCTGCTTCGTCTTCGTCAGGCGTGCAACCACCCGGATCTTGTTAGGAGCGATCTTGCCCAAGACAAGGATGTCCTCTTGAGCAACGGCACTTCGGGGAGCCAGTCGAAAGCAGCGAAGCAAGACGACCTCGACGACGTTGCCGATCTTTTTGGAGGGCTTAGCATGGAAACAAAGAAGTGCGATGTCTGCCAAACCGAACTGACAAAGGAGGAAGCCAAGAGCGGCGCAAGCAGGTGCAGTGAGTGTGAAGCTGATTTGAAGATGGACTTCGGTGAACAAGAGAAGAAGAAAAAGAAGAAGGACAAGGAGAACAAGGAGGACAGGGAGGAGGATGAGAACGAGAAGAAGGAGAAGCACGAGAAGAATACTAGTGCAGAGTCGACGCCTGTTCGCAGGTTATCAGAAGCTCGGAAAATTCGCGCCCAGAGGAATAGGAGGGTCGTCTTGGATAGTGACGATGAGGAGGAGGACGCTGAGTGGATTGTGCCTGAAGATGAGCGTTCGGTACCGGACCTTGGCAAGGCCGGAGGTACTGATGATGAAGATGCAGAGGGTGGTGGAGAGTGGCTCGGATCTGAGGACTCTGAGACTGATGAGGATGACGAGGAAGACATAGAATCACCTTCGCGAAGACGGAACGACGTCATTAGCATTTCCAGTTCTGAAGAAGAAGAAGAAGATGAAGAAGAAGAAGAAGATGAAGAAGAAGAAGATGATGATGATGATGCAAAGAGCAGCAAGCCTGACAACGACGACGAGGAGGAGGAGAAGGAGGGAAAGGAGGAGACCGAGAGCGAGGCTGAAACAGACGCAGAGGACGACGAGGAATTCTTGAGTGACGACGAGGGCGATAACAACGTCGTTGCCTCGACCAAGATCCGTTACCTCATGAAGATCTTGAAGCGCGAGTGCAGCGACTACAAGTTCATCGTCTTTTCGTTCTTCACCTCGATGCTCGACAAGATCGAACCGTTCCTGAAACGTGAAGGAATCGGATTCAGCCGATACGACGGTGGCATGAGAAATGACCTGCGTGAGGCCAGTCTCAACAAGCTCAGGAACCACAGCGGCACACGGATTCTTCTTTGCAGTCTGCGTGCGGGTGCATTGGGTCTGAACCTTACAGCCGCGAGCAGAGTAGTGCTCCTGGAGCCGTTTTGGAATCCTGTGAGTACAGTCCTATCATGTGTTCTCCAGGTGCTCAAAAACACTCTACTGACACTTAATCCAGTTCGTCGAAGAACAAGCCATCGACCGTGTCCACCGTCTCAACCAGACTCTTGACGTCAAGATCTACAAATTGATAATCAAGGACACCGTCGAGGAGCGCATCGTCGACCTCCAGGAGCGCAAGCGTGAGCTCGCCAACGCCACCATCGAGGGTAAGGCCACCGCCGGTAAACTCACTATGCGCGACATGATGGCACTTTTCGGTCGCGAAGCCGAGGCCCGCTTCGAAGCAGACCATGACGGCCTCGATCTCACCCAGAAGACGAAGCTTCTGGGTTCGAAGGACGAGGACGACTATGGCTCTCGCACGCCGTCGGCTTCGCAATCCAACTCCAGCAGCCATGGTCGCAAGATGGAGAGGGATCGAGCGAAGAAGGCCTCGAGGCCGCCTAGGGCTGAGGACTCGGTCTACGGTCGGCGGTGGTAATCACACGTCGTGTGGTTATCTCCGCACGATTCACGGTTGATGAGAAATTCAATGTTGCCTTTCCGATTCTGATAGAGATATGCTACATTTTGGGTCTGTGTCTGTTATGGGTCTTTTTTCTTGGAATCATGTGCATGGGTTCTGGACGTAATGAGTTCTCTTTTGGGTCTACTTTTGGTTCTGAATGATGCATAGAGGAATGAGACGTTTCATTACTCTCTCCACACTTTTCTACGAGGACATTCTTTGAGCTCAGATGATAGACCATGGCTTCTCTTTTCGCATGCACGGGGGAAGGGTAGTCGTGCTGGAGTCGGTCATTAGTAAAATTAAAAAAGCTTATTGTCGCAACCCTGGAATAACATAAATCAACGGAGGACTGTTTCTCCTTCGCCAGTGTCCAGCCAACAGTTCTTGGAATTTTACTACAGACAAAATTGCCGTTTTTAATTTACCTCCTACCTAGGGGTAGGTAAGTTACCCGAGGAATTGGAATAATAGCAACCAACCCCAGGTTTTATTTTATTTTGTAATTGTGTTCAAGGCCCCAACTAAACTACACTACTCCGTACTCGGTACCTCGCTCACAAAATCAAAATCGATGACCGAACGGTCAGTTGTCACTATGATGTTGTTGGAGGATGGTAGGGCTGAGCTGAGGTGAGCTGAAGCTGCAGCTGAGCTGACATGTCAGTCTCAGACAGACGGGACAGGGCAGGGCAGGGCAGGAAACGAAAGGGCATGGTATGGTATGACGTGGCTTTTGTTCTCTAGATTAATCATTATTTGCTGCTTTTGTTCTGTACAGACGGAGTTACTTGCTGCCTTGCTTGCTGGGAAGAGGAGGTGGCGGATTTGATTTCTTTTCCCCTCCATTTCGTATTACGATTTAATTCTATTTCGTGCTGATTTGGATTTGTTGTTGTACTATTTGTTTATCATCGTCGCTACAAATAATACGTTGTCTGTCATCGCTTCTACGATAGGTAGCCATAATATATATATATATATATATAATGGCGGAGAGAATGAATTGGTGCATGACAGACAATAAGTAGTAAGAAACAAGCTGGATTATGATTATTACATATTGTTAACATTGCTGGGACTTCTTTTCCCCTTTTATTTCTGGGGATGCTTATTTATTCATCCTCAATGTAAGGAAGGCTGCTTCGATAATTCGGACTACTATGGCTGTACTGTACTCCGTACTCCTGAGGATGGAACTGGAAGACTCGGCCGAGTAGGAAGCCGAGGAAAGAGGAAGTGGGAACTACTACTAAGAATCCCACAGATTTCTTACAGAAGTACTCCGTATAGTGTCGTGCCTATTTATCAAATACTCCGCACTAAGTGCTGCATACATGGATCATCCATGATGGATGGCTATACGTACAGTACGGACTGGGTTAAGTCTTCTCCCAGCCCACCGCAGCCCAGGCTGCCAGCCCAACCCAGCACAGCTAGGTCCCTGGGCAGGCTAGGCTAGGCCTCCACCTAACTAACTGACTAACTGCCCATGGCAGGACGACGATCCCTTAGAAGGTAGAAGGATGTGGCACAGCTAAACCAAAATCTTAGAGCTCGACGCCGTCGTTCGGCGGGTCAAAAAGCCTAGCCAGGCTGGCTGGACAGCCTAGCTAGTAGCCACGGAGTTACTGCGCCGTAGCTAATTCCGTAGCTACGCAGTACTGTGCACTCCATGTACGGAGAATATATGGAGTCGCACCTAAGCATGTCTTAGACTCATCTTGAAACTTTGTGTCGATCGGGGGACCCTGCGTTTTCTGGCTTTATGTACGGAGCTATGGTGCGGCAATGGCAATCGATAACACGCGTGGGCAGAGAGAATCGGATGATTTTGACGGAGATTGTCAAGGTACAGTAGTATCCTGGTGTCGAACGGGTTGATGGGTATTGTCCTATGATGGTCTGTGTATCGATCTGGGTTCTGAGAGAAAGTCGAATTGAGGAAGGGTAGGTGCTTGTTATGCGCGACAGGACGTGCCGATGGAAGGTGGGATTCTCGAGGAGAAGAATCCTGAATGATAGGGATGGACTTGGTTGATGATGCTCCGTACTGCGTAGTAGGCAGACAGCTCACCGGGTAACCGTGTAAGGAGTGGCAATAGCTACTCCAACGTTCGGCATTTGCGATAAAAGCCCACTAACAGCAAAGGATCTGCAGGGCGCCCTGCTAAAATTATGGAGTCAGCGGTGATTATCCACGCCTATGAGGTAGTGCTTCCGTAGTGTTGACTCGAGGCTGTCAAGTTGTCAACTAACCTTATTTCGACTGGGCGCCCCGAATCGATCGGGATGACATGTTAGCAGCGATCGAGCTGTACGCATCGGGCTGGTAGTGAGAACATAGAAGAGGATGAACTCGATGAGATGAGTGCCTAGTTCGGGAATCTGCAGGGCCAAGTGAGAGGCGAAAAGCACGATCTCGGCAACTTGCATACAGTAGTATAGTAGGTCCGCGGCGCCCCTGCATGACACATGGTCGCTGCAGCCGCCATCTGTTGCCACGCAACGTGGGTTTTCTTTTTCCCCCTGCATGGAATTTGTGTTCTAGAAGGCATCCTTGCTTCGACGAACGCGGCGAGTGAAAAAGAGGATCCCGGGAAATGGCCAAGACTCCAACCTCGTCTTGCCCGACGCTTGCAGATGTTCCCATGATCGTAGAATCTCAACTTGAAACTGGGGGACGACCTTCGAGTGAGACAAGGTGCCGATTGGCAAGGATCAGCCCAGATCACGATGCTCTTCTGGTTCGGAATCTGCGGGAAGATGAGCATCTTCAAAGAGGGATAGTTAGTATCTGCCCACCCTGCAGCCCTGGCCATTATTGTGGATTCTCTATATGAGCTGCAGTGCTCTAGGAATATTCCGCTACAACATTTTTTTTTCCCCTAGAAGCCTTGAGAATTTGGGATTTCGAGGCCGGCGTCCGCCAAGCTTTCTGCTGCAGGATTCTGCGACACATTGGAATGAGAATCAAACTATTACCACGGACAGCATGCAGCACTGCATGTCTGTTGCGTATATCAAGAGTATCCCCAGGGTCAGCGTCGACGATAGCTCTTTCGGGCAAGCTCCAGAGAGCTACAAACAGTGGATCTGAAACCTAAAACAGAGACGCCCGGACCTGCCCATCATGGAGAAAGACAGGGGTAGAGGCAGCCTGCCATCGAGAGAGAGCCTAGGGACTCAAGTCTCTATACTGCTACACCCAGGCAGTCTTCGGAAATAGTTCGACTGCGCGCTTGATACTGTGCAGTACGGAGTGCTCCGTGCCATGCACAAAAGTTCATTGACAATTGACTTCCCGAGTACGTGACAGGTTGGCAGCCTCCCCTTTTTCCCTGCCAAGCCGCTTTCTCGTTCCTCTTCTTTGTGACCTGTCTAGTCAAGTAGTAAGAATCGGTTTGTGCCATGGATATCCTGGCCGCCGTTTTGTCGTCCCATCGGTCAGAGAACGCGGTGAAACGCAGGTCGCGTTTCAGCAGGCGCGTCTCTCGGTGAGTGTTCAAGCATTGCTGGCCAGTGGGATCCGAGGGCGACTAGAACGTGGCCGCCATGAGCTTGACCACGCCAGGAGAAGTGGGCGAGCAGACAAGCAGCGCCGGTGGGCGGCGGGGAGGCCCTGTCCGCTTCAAAGGGAAAAGATACCGAAGGGCTAGAGAGAGTTGGGATGCGTGGCCGCGCCGTCCGAGGGAGCCAGGATCCGAACCCAGGGTGAGAACTGCAGCCCTGCGTCATCTCTCAATACCTCGATGGAGGATAAATAGAAATAACACAACAGGGACAATACCGGGTTTGGTTTACGCCTGCGTCAAGGAGGATCTGGGCCGTCCGGGGTGGGCGAGATGACGTCGGACAGGGAGCGGGCGCGCGGAGGAGATGGGGCTGCGGCCGCCAGAGGAGACGGGCAAGGGAGACAAAGACAGGTCTGACGCTGTAGAAGAACAATGACGATTCTGCATTGTAGGAAGTGGGATGGGAGAGCCTCTCTCGAGGTGTGTGAGGTGCGGGAGACGAGGGCATCGCCCGCAGCAGCACTCGAAACACCAACACCAACACCTCCTGTCCAGGCCTCACCACCATCTCCATCTCCCTCCCCTCTTTCTCCCCCCTCTCTCTCTCTCCAAACGCAACGCTTCAGACAGCCAACTCTGGCCGCGCTGGGTCCTCTCGGCTGCGGCTCTCCGTCGCGTCGACGCTGATCGACAACCATATCGGCGTCCCGCTAGCAGCGGGCTACGGCTCCACCCCGTGCGTCCCTCGTCGCCCGAACCGCGTCGTATTCCTTTAGCATCCTTAGCATCCTCTCCTCGTGGGCCCAAGCGGCCTCTGCTCGTCTGCGCCCGGCAATGCTCGACACGGGGCGCCACCTTGCCCAGCGTCGTTGACCATTGAAGCCCTTTGCACAGGTCGGGTCCCCGTCTCCAAGGCGCCGCCGTCGCTGCAGACCGCCCCCCCCCTCTCGAGCTGCGCAAGGGAGCTAACTAAACGTTGCAACTGCAGGCCGTATTCTGACCGGAACGGCCGTCAAAGTGGTCTTCGTCATTCGTTCCCAGATACCCTGGCCCTGGTCCCGCCGTCGTTGTCTCTCAGCTTCTTCACTGCTCTCTCCTTGTGCCGGCTGCACAGCTCTCCGCGGTCCTTTGGGGCGTCGTCTGCGCTCTCCCCTCGTCGACCTGCGGCATACCGATGCAAACCACTCGTGCGCTGGGTCTCCTGACGACTACCGCTCGCGCTTTGCCTATCGGGGACATTGTCATCCTCACGGGTGTCCACTTGGAGTGGTGCTAAGGGCCTTTCTTGCCGGAGTACGGGGTAAGTCTTGCTGGCCTTCCCTCGCTGTCCAACTTCAGTCTGTGAACGACCAAGCGTGATCCTTGCGATCCAGCCGGCGTCTTTGTGAACTCCTTGACCCTCCCCTCTTTTTTTCTTGCTGCCACTGACGCGCCAGCTCGATAGGCAGCCCAGTAAACACCAACTTCTTTAAGGCTGCCGTTTCGGTTCTATCCCACGTCACTGATTGTTCCCCTCCTCTACTTTACGGTGTCTAGATGCCGAAGTTGGTCAATTGACCTGCAGAGTCCTTCTGGTCCTCGTACGCGGCGCCGGTCACGTTTCGCGGACAGCTCTAGCCTTCATCGCCTCGCAACCGAGCAATTGTGGTCAGCTGGGGATGCAGCGGGGAGGAAACAATTTGCGGACAGTCCTTCGGTTCTTTTGACTTTGCGGCCCTAGATGGGGAACTCTCAAGGGAAGCAGGTGGTCTTCACCGATGAAGGTTGGTCTCCTGCTGCTGCCGTCGAGCGCCAGTGGTTCTTGACATGCCCCCCTTCTCTGGTCCTTGGTGTGCTGAGAGGGATCATACTGACATTCCTGACCTTAGTGAACCTGAACCATTTCCGCCTCCTTCGGGTGGTGGGAAAAGGTGCATTTGGCAAGGTTCGCATAGTCGAGCGGAAAGACACCGGTTTGACGTTCGCTCTCAAGTATATCCGGAAAGATGAAGGTAGGTGTCTCCGAACATGTGCGGAGGAATGTGGATGTGCCTTGTAGCTAACGATTGACGCTTTGCAGTGGTCCGGTCCGAGAGTGTACGAAATATCATTCGAGAACGACGGATGCTAGAGCATCTGAACCACCCATTCCTCTGCAATCTGAGATACAGCTTTCAGGACGTGGAATACATGTGCGTTTCAATGTTTCCCGCTTCCACAGGTTCGTGCCCGGCGGCTGACGGTTCTCAAGCTATATTGTCGTCGATCTCATGACCGGTGGTGATCTTCGGTTCCATATCTCGCGAAAGTGCTTCACGGAGGAAGCCGTACGATTCTGGATCGCAGAATTGGCCTGCGCATTAAGATACATCCACTCCCAGGGAATCGTGCACAGGGATCTTAAGCCAGACAATGTGCTTCTTGACTCGCAAGGACATGTTCACCTGGCTGATTTCGTAAGTTCTAGGTTCAGCCTCGACTATCATGCCAGTGGATGCTGACTATCGGTTTAAAAGAACGTTGCGTCTGACATCAGGCCCGGAAAGCCTTTAACGAGCAAGTCCGGAACTTTGGCGTATCTAGCGCCAGAAGTCTATGAAGGTGGCGGGTATTACTCCGAGGTTGACTGGTGGTCACTTGGGGTCACATTCTACGAATGCATATACAATAAGGTTTGCAGAATTCGAATGCTTCATTGAACCATCGTGAAACTAATGGGTAATGCAGCGACCATTTGACGGTAAAACCCAGGACGCTCTGGCTGAGGCCATTAAGAAAGCGCAGCCGAGGTACTATGTTACGAATCCTGCAGTGTCAGTTTTGTGCCTGAGAGCCATGGCCGCGCTGATGGAAAAGGATCGGACGAAGAGAATCGGAGCCGCAGGCTTCCACACGTTCACGTCACATCCATTCTTTGCCGAGCTGGACTTCGAGGCTCTGGAGAGGAAGGAGATCCCTCCCATCTTCGTTCCGTCAAGCGACAAGACCAACTTCGATGCTACGTACGACCTGGAGGAGCTGTTGCTCGAAGAGGCGCCTTTGGAAGCGAGAGCACGAAGGCAGAAGCCTAGGGCGGAGCTGAGGGAGGACGCTACACCCAAGGAGATTCGCGAGGATGAGCTTCATCGAATGATCGAAACGATGTTTGAGCCATTTGACTACACTACCGCCAAGTACGACGGCAATGCCGCCGCAGCACTCGCAAACTCGGGCATCCCAGAGGACAGCCCTCCAACTGCTGGCTCGACAAATGCCGAGTCGACTCACTCGAGACAAGCCTCACAGCCACGAACCTCAGAGGGCTCTCCGCCTGGGCAGATTGAGGGATCCACCAGTCGCCCCAACCCGCCCGAGACCGTCGCACCGATGGGTGAAGCACTTCAACCTCAAGAATCCGCGCCTGAGGCGGACCCGTCCGCGATGCCCCCCGTGACCAGTGTCCAGTCGCAACCTCCCCCTCCACCGTCTTTCTCTCGACCCCTTCCGCCTCGCCCGAAAGGCTCGACACGCAAAATGAGCAAAGGAGGTGGAGTTCAGATGGTTCTTGAGGAGACTGGTAGCTGGAGCGAATTGGCTGACCAAAGTACTACGCTGCCTGCAGAAGGATTAGAAGGTGTTGGTGGTAAAGGCAAGCAGAATAGTGGAATGCTTGCTTTTCTGACCCGTAAGAAAGGACGAGACCGAAGCCCAAAGCCTCAGGAGCCAGGAGTCCTTGGCAAAGAAGGCGCCAGACAAATTATCAGCTGAGCCTTCGTGGAGTGGCCTGGACGGTGCTTGCGATATCGAGTCTGTTTTCCACCTTAAGGACCCGGTGGATTCCGGGTGTTGGGATGGCAGAGCAGCCATATCAGAGGTGGCCTAGGCCTTTGAACAATATACGGACGGCGCTCTACAGGGCTTCTTGGGCTCTCCCAACTTACTCAACGGACCGATATTCGATGGGAATGGGAGAAAATGCGGTAATGCGATCCGATGCGCCATGTGCTCTGCCATATCATTTTGAGTGCTGGCATATGCAAACTGAGACGCGGGTGCGAGTCCTTGCAAGAACACCGTTATGAACAATCTCATGTTTGGTCCACACGGCGATTGCATTCGTCCGATATTGAATGCCCGCCGCAGATTGTCGCCGCGCCCTTCCCAAACTATGTGTTGAGACACGACCTCGCTGAGGGGGAGTCGCTTGGAACATCTCGATTGGTCTGTGTCACAGCACATTTACTTCTTAATGTTTCCCGTTCTCACTTAATTCTCGCACATACGATCCTGGACTTAGCAGGTTTTTTTTCCATAACGCCTTTTTTGCTTTGGTGGTATCGCAAAGCCACCTCTTACTCGGGCCATGGAGTTGTACAGACGGAGGGGGTGGGCTAATGAGCTTCAGTATCGATACACTTGGAAGGTTGGCCAGGAAGACCAGGGCTAATGATGATTTATTCCGAGCAATTTTCTTTGCTTTTCCTTGAGGTGTTTGCATGTTCCATCCATATCTATGACTACTGGCTGGGTTTGGTTTTTGAGTGGTCGCACTTTGGGAGTTTTCGCAGTGGATATGAGATGCGCATAATCAAGAGTCTTATACCATCAGTCTTTTTGTTTTTGTTGCCTTTCCCCATTTTCCCTATATGCATGGACGTTTGTAATTACTTTGCATTGGCTTTGGTAGATGCGTGGTCTGTAGGTTAGGTAGTCATGTTGAAATTCAGACGAGGAGGCGCCTGCTTGGTGGCATTCCCGACCATGTAGCTTGAAGCCCATTCATTTCCTCACCTGCAACCTTAATTCTCCAACTGCAGATGGCAAGCACTTGTCCGTGCTTTTTGATCTAGCATTATCATCTGAATTCTCGATATTTTCCCGGGCAGGGTATCCCGTTCCAGCATGTATACTGCGTAGACTAGTCTCACTAAATTTAGACTGGCACCATGAGGTGCATACACAGTACATACATTCTGTACGCTGTTCCACCACCGCTTCCCCGTTGCTCGGCAACACCGTCTCACGACCTTCCCCACGACGTGGCGGGCCAAGGCGCCCTGGTCCGGACCGACCGCCTTGGCATAGACCATAGCTTCATTCATTCATTCATTCACATGGTGTCTATCTGGCCGATTGCAGATTGATAATTGACTTCGTCCTCACTCAATCTCTGCAAAAGCAAAGAAAACCGTTCGTTGAGTTGAGAGGTCTCTGACACGGTAAGCGCTGTCTTGTCCACTGCAGCCTATTGGGTTGGGGTGGTGGTTATTGATAATTAGTGAGGTTGTTGGTTAGCATCTTGGCTGATTAATGGTCTCACCTGGGACACAAAGCAGCAGCTCGTTTTTTTCCCTTTGTTTACACAGTACTACTTACCTAGGTTACTGTGTATACCCTGGCTTCTTGGTTGAACTGATTGATTGATTGAGGGATTGATTGATTATCATTGATGATCAATTTGATTTTGCGCATGACATGACATGAATGACATGATCTGACATGACCACTCATATTGATTGATCAATTGAATCTTGTGACGACGATCTCTGACGACGATCTGCGACCACGATCCGATTGTTGAATCCGTTCATGACGTGTTACGATTTTACGACTTGACGATCTGGATGGACTTGCGGGTTATGGCATGATTGAATGAGAGAGCAATTGGAATTGGGATCTGTCGACGACTGCTATTTATGATTTGATTTGCGTCGGAGCTTCTTGTCGAACGACGACTTACTACACCTGCGTCTAAGTCTACAGAGGAAGGAAAGGAAAGGATCACCAGCGAGCTTGTGTGGTGTATCGCCTGCAGGCCTAATTACAATACGTTATACGGGAATAATTAGGTGGAATCCTCGAATTGAAAAGATCAAACCAAGAACCCGCCGTCTTTGAGACGATTCGCGACAAGAAAGAGGGAGAATTGGATTAACTGGATCAAATCGCATGCCGAACGACCACTCCCGCAGTCGTGACCGCCACCGCGATCGCGAGCGGGAGCGTCTGCGTCTGCGCGAGGGGGAACAAACTCGTGCACGGGGTTACAGGAGATATCGCGATGATGATGACGTCCTCGAGGACACTTACGATGCCGATCCCCAGTGTTCCTCACGCCATCGTCGTTCGCGGGGTGGCGGCTACTACTACAGCGAACGTGACACGGACGTTGGTGGAGGAGAGGAAGAGAACTACGTCCGGGAAGATCAGCCGATGACGGCTGATGCGGCACCGAGACCAAGATCAGCTGATGTTCGACCTAGTGCTGGTGATGATGGTGGTAGGAGGGGAGATCGGTCCACGGCCAAAGAGTCGTCTGCTACTTCGCCCGAAAAGAGACGGGACCGGGAGCGTGGCCGACGAGGGTACAGGAGGTATGACTATGACGGCAGAACAAGGGACGGAAGTGGTAGTCCGACCAAGGGAGAAAGGGCCAGAGAGAGGAGACACAGGGATTATTATGGTTATGGGGCCGACCTCGACGACGACGAAGCGCGAGAGAGATACAGACAACGAGAGCTGCGCAGGCAGAGACGGCGAGAACAGCAGCATGCGGCAGCAGCACGAGAGAAGCACACGAGCGCAGACACCGCGAACAGCGCTTCGGGGCTGCTGAGCAAGGATGCTCTGGCCAAGCTGACCGAGCAGTATGAGAAGGAACGGGCTGCGGAGCGGGCGCGTGAGGCCCGCGAGGAGAAGAGACGGCGGAAACAGCAGAGAGTCGTTTCCGGTCCCGTCTTGGAGGAGGGCAGAAGTCGGAGACGCGGAGGAGGAGGTGGTGCCACGATTGACCCCAGATGGCGAAAAGAGGGCTACGAGGGTGATGGCGAGGATGACGAAGCTAGGGGGAAGAGGAGGATGAAGTGGATTTGCATCGGTGCGATTGTTGCGATTCTGCTGCTCGTCATCGTCGTCCCTGTTGCTGTGTCCGAGGTGAAGAAACGCAAAAGTGGTGATTCGGATGCTTCTGCGTCGACGAAGACGAACGGTCCTGCGAATGAGAATCTGAAGAATATTGATCCTAACAGTATTCCGGTACGTTTTCTCTTTCCCCAATCGTCATATTTCAACTGAATAGAACTTCATGTTCGTGCTGACACCATGTAGGCCGCAGCGAAAGGGACGTACCTAGACCCTTTCACTTGGTATGACACTACGGACTTTAACGTGACTTATACCAATGAAACCGTTGGCGGCCTTCCCATCATGGGTCTCAATTCTACGTGGGACGACTCTGCTCGGCCAAATGACAACGTCCCGCCCTTGAATGAGCAGTTCGACTACGGGAAACAGCCCATTCGGGGCGTCAACCTTGGCGGATGGCTCTCGATCGAGCCGTTCATCACGCCGTCTTTATTCACCAGATGGACCGCCAAGGACGGTGTCGTCGACGAGTGGACGCTCTCGCAGAAACTGGGGCCCTCAGCGGCCCGGACGATCGAGCAGCATTACGCGACGTTCATCACCGAGCAGGACTTTGCAGACATCCGAGATGCGGGCTTCGACCATGTCCGGATCCAGTATTCGTACTGGGCTGTCAAGACCTATGAAGGCGACCCATACGTGCCCAAGATCGCTTGGCGATACCTTCTCAGGGCGATTGAATATTGCAGAAAATATGGCCTCCGGGTGAACCTGGACCTGCACGGCATTCCGGGCAGCCAGAACGGGTGGAACCACAGCGGCCATCAGGGTCCCATCGGGTGGTTGAACGGGACAGACGGCAACCTGAACAGGCAGCGGTCCCTCGAGATCCACGATCAACTGTCCCAGTTCTTCGCCCAGCCGCGGTACAAGAACATCGTCACCATCTACGGCCTTGCCAACGAGCCGAAGATGCTCTCCCTGCCGATCGCGGACGTCCTGAACTGGACCATCGAGGCGACGGAGCTCGTTCAGAAAAACGGGATCAAGGCGTGGGTCGTGTTCGGCGATGGATTTCTGAACCTGAGCAAGTGGAAGGCGATGCTGAAGAACGGGCCGGCGAAGATGATGCTGGACACGCACCAGTACACCATCTTCAACACGGGCCAGCTCGGTCTGACCCCTGAGAACAAGATCAAGCTGGTCTGCAACGACTGGGTCGGGATGATTGGCCAGGTGAACAGTGCGACTGCAGGGTAAGTACAGTATACCATTCCACCTTATACATACATGATACAGTGCATATATAGAGAATCGAATCTGACATTTCATCTAATCAACAGATGGGGTCCCACCATCTGCGGCGAATGGTCCCAAGCCGACACCGACTGCGCCAAGTTCCTCAACAACGTCAACTGGGGCAACCGCTGGACGGGCACATACAACACCGGCGACCCGTCCACCTCCGTCCTGACCCCCCTCTGTCCTACCGCGAAGACCGGCCCCCCCTGCGACTGCGGCCCCGCCAACGCCGACCCGTCGACCTTCTCGGACGTCTACAAGAAGTTCCTGCAGACGTACGCCGAGGCGCAGATGTACGCATTCGAGAAGGCCCACGGTTGGTTCTACTGGACGTGGAAGACCGAGTCCGCCGCGCAGTGGAGCTACCGGACGGGCTGGAAGAACGGGTTCCTGCCCAAGAAGGCGTATGAGCCCGAGTTCAAGTGCACGGATGAGATCCCAGATTTCAGTGGGTTGGTGGGGAATTATTGATCTCGTTATTTCGTGTTAAATCTTTTTTTTCTCGTTCACGTTTTATGTGCATATATGCATATGCATATGGATATGGTATTGAAGGATCCAACGTTCTGCGCCTGTGATATACGATACCCCCGTTTCCCCTGGCTTGCGCATTTACCTTTGCCTTTGCCTCAATCCATCTATCCATCCATTCTCAGCACCCCAGCCAGGTTTTGCGTTCCGCATGAATTATGTTTAATTCATCTGGACCGTTACCGTGTACGTCCGTCTCCATTCCACCCCAGCAGATATGTGTTGAGTATGGGATATCGATTTTCACATTACATCTCTTCTTCTTCCACCCCTGTCAATTCAATGAGTGGGAGCTGGCGTTTCGGATCACGGTCATGTCATAGCATCATATGGTTGCGCGGCATGTTATTGTCTGCTTTTCATGAGTGCATGTGTGCACACATATGCTAGCGATGTCTCTTTCTCCTAAGTCCTCCAGCGGCGGGCTTCTACGCACTTTCTAGATAGATAGATGTCTTGATTGATCGCGTGAGGTTGATTGATTGATTGATAGATTATCCGGTGGACAAAAAAACGATTAATAAATGAAAAAGCAAAAAAAAGCAATCAATTTCAATAAGACACGATGAAGTTTTGAAAATTTCTTATTATTCTGATTCTACTTCACTGACCAAAACGTTCAGATTTCTCTGATTCTATGAATAGGCAATCTCCGAGTCTAAGTCAAACGTGCAACGACGCCATGCCTCATGCTCTCGATCTCGAGCTCTTCCAAAGTTCTGGATCTGAATATCATAATCATAAACAACAGATGCAAACCGTGCTGCCATCCCTCGCGAGATGAACGTGATTCATAACTGCGTCAACCAAATCTGTGGATTAAGATGCATTGCTTTGTGACACACCGTCATGGATGAAACCAGAAAAGATAAAGATATAATTGACCATGAACGACCCGCGAGGAGCTCCAATGTCATTGACGAGAAGGAGGGAAAAAGAAAGCAGCAGGCAGGTAAAAGAAGAGATTTGACTGGAATCGTCTCCGCTCCTCTGTAGAAGCCCTGCTGAGAATGGTAAAAAGGGGAAGGAAGATATCGAGGAATGTATGTAATGCACCTTAGAGAGCTGGAAGGGGTATATATGTTTGAGAAAATCAGAAATAGGGGTGTGATGTGAACTGAAAAAATGTAGAAGGATAAGTAAAAGGTCCTTAATGAAAAAATCCGACTACTGTCGGCATATGGGGAAAGAAATGGCCGTGATATGCAGCAGAGGATACGAGCGCAAGCGCTCGTAAAAAGTAGAACGGACCAGCCGAAAAGAAAAGAACAAGTTGACCAGAAAATTGTTGAAAGAGAATCATGCCATCGACGCCAACGTCTCAGAGAGCTAGCTGTCGTCTACAACTATGAGGATCGGGATGTGGAAGTGCCGACGGTCGTCGAGGCAGTGGGAGCAACCATTTAAAACTTCCGCTGGAAGCTTTGTTTCATCCCGGAGCGACGAATCAATCACTCTCATGCTTCTCCTGCTCGTGCACACGCACTTCCGCACGGCTCTCGAACCACCCTCCCTTCTCCCACATCCCGGGTCTATAGACCGTGCTGTTCCGGACCTCGTCCTGGTGCACGCCGTCAAGCAGATGGTTGACCCGCTTAAAGTCGATCGGCTTGAGGACCCACCCGTCGAACCCGGAATCGATGTACTTCTGCCGATCCTTCTCCATAATGGACGCGGAGACGGCGAAGATGGGGATGCGGCCGTTGGAGCGCGCCTTGTCGGACAGGATCTGCGCCCGGGGCGCGGTGTCCTCGAATTCGCGGATCATCCGGGCGGAGCTGACGCCGTCGACGATTGGCATCTGGAAGGCCGTCAGTATTCATTGTTTCATCGTCTAGATCTGGGAAGTTAGCGAGAGAGAGAGAGAGAGCGAGAGCTGACCTGCAGATCCATCAACACAGCATCAAAGGAATTGGAGTGCTTCCGATGCGCAATGGCGCATTCTTCCCCATTGACAGTCAAATGGACCGTGTGCCCGAACTTCTCCAACCTCTTCTGAAGGATCTTGCTATTGACGGGGTCATCCTCAGCGACCAGTACACGCAGACTGGACCCACTAGGAGAAGCCTCCCGTGGGCTGGAGGCGTTAGGAGCGGGATCTTTGGCTTCTGACGACTCCTCTTGCTCTTGTGATGCCGACTGCGGCTTTTCCTCAGATTTTGAATCATCATTCGCATCTGTATCTTCTTTATCTTGTGGGGAAGACGACCCCTGCACGTCTTCTTGAGGAACTCGCAAGGCGCTTAATGGTACGCCAGAGTCAGCCACGATCTCCTGACCCGGTGGAGGGGGTGACGCTAATGGCATCGGTGTGCGTATGCTGGACGTTGGACTAGGAAGAGGTGACTTGCATCTCTCGTTCAAGCTTAGAGGGCTCAGTAAAGACGGCCTGACGTCGGATTTGGGTAGCCTATTGGCTTCACTGTCAGAATACTGCTTCGTAGCGCTCTCGCCCGTGGATTTCTGGACCAGAGGCGGCTCCTGAATAGCGCTGATAAGCCGGTCGACATCGCTCCTCGTACTTCGTGAACTATTTCGACTGCTTCCACTGCGCTCACTGTCGCTGCTGGGCCACTGCATCGAATCGCTTCGCCGATGCATGCTCCTGTCGACGAGTAGAACCTCTCCTTCCGTCTCTGCTGAGTTGTTGGAAGCTGCAGCGCTGTCATCGGGCAAACTCGACTTTTCTGCAGCCGGATATTCCGCATCGTTCCTTTTATCTTCCGGTAACGGGAATCTCAGCTGTATCTTGAACCGACTACCCTTTCCTTCTTCCGACTTGACGCTGAGCTGCCCATTCATGTTACGCACAATGCGTGCAACCAGCGCCAATCCCAAGCCAAGGACGCGTCGTTGCCCTCCTTCACGTTTGTCATATTGCTCATAATACACATTGTCGTCTTCGCCGGAGACCTGCTCCAGCTCGCGAAACAGAGCTTCCACAGTGCTCTGAGACATACCGGAACCGGTGTCGTGGACTGCAATCTCTACATCGACGTGTCCTGGCTCCGGCTGCACGGCTGAAGGCCAGAATTCCACGGTCACGGCACCGGACGAGGTGTGTTGAATGGCATTGGCGATCACATTCGTGATGACTTGGCGGACGCAGCGCTGGTCTCCCAAAACGGACTCTGGAATGCCTGGGTATTGCAAGACATTGTAGGCGATATTCTTGCGATTTGCCTCGCCTTGAAACATGTCCGTTGCCTCTCTCAGAGTCGCGGGGAGATCGAAGGCCTCATCCTTGATGAGATTCTGGCCATTTTCCGTATTTGTCAAGTCCAAAAGATCATTGATAACGTAGATGAGCGACTTGGACGCAGAGTGCGATTTGGCGAGGTTCTCTCTGGTTTCCTGGTCCAGGGAACCTTCTAGTGCAATTTCCAGGTAATTGATGATCGCATTTAGAGGAGTTCGAACTTCATGAGCCGAGTTAGCAAGTAGCAACTTCGTCAACTGGCTGCTCTGCATAGCCGCCTCCTTCTGCCGCCACACCTCGATGAATTTGCCGTATACGAGGCAGAGAACAGCAGCAGTCTCCACGTCCGCCTCAGACCACTCCCGTGACCTGCTCATGATTGTTTCCTTCCAGGTTTTGAAACTCGTCCTCGGTTCGAGGTATCCTGGCGTTCCTTTCTTGGATTCTCTCTCGTACGGGTTCCCAGCCCACTTGATCTCCGTCAACTGGCCACGCCTGAAGAAAACAATAAAGTCACGGCCGCCAGCGGACAGCGGCACGTATAGAAGGCCTGCGATGTGTTTGAAGCCTGGGGGATAGTTCAGATCCGGGAAATCATTGCTAACGTCATGTGAGGAAAGCACTGCATTGATTTGCTTCATCCTTAGATACTCCAGAAGAGCGAGGACCTCCTGGGAATGATCCAGCTTGCCCAGGATCTTGGTCTCGTCGCGGATCGACAGGGCACCGTAGTCTGCCTCGAAAAGCTTGAGCAGGTCGTCGGAAGAGGCTATAATGTATCCCGAAGGGTTCTTTTCGGTAGGCACGGTATTGATCAGCTTTCGCGCCTGGAGACGCGACGCGTAAGACAGACGCTCGATATTCCTCGAAGTCGTATCCCCGATTAGTCGGCACATCTTCCGAATAGGGAATGACACTCTCATCCCAGAGGAGCCGTAGGAATGGCATATGATTAGACCCCACAGCTCGTTGAATGCGTTGATGCTGATAGACATCGAAGAGCGGACGGCCATATTTGCCAGATACTTGAGATGAATTGGGGATATTTCCCGAAGGTAGGAATATGTCATGTCAAGAGGGGTCTCCAAGTCCTTCATCGTCCGATAAACTAATCGAGCGGCTTCCTGGTCGCGATCGTAGAGCAAGCGGACCCTGTTGACTTTATACAGGTCCCGGCCCTGCTTCGGAATATCGGACGCTGGGAAATGAAGACCCTTGAAGAGGTCCTTCGTGGCCCTGGGATCCACGAGCTCTGCGACGACCATTCCGTTCCAGTTGCTGTCGAATTGGTAGACCATCACTCGATGGAACCCCGTGAGCTCCTTCACGATTCCAGCCACGACGTTCAACAGTGCATCCAATGTCTGCGCGCTTGAAAGCTGCTCTTGCACCTGCGACATTATATTGAAGACCTTCATCGCGGCTGCTTCTCCTCTCTTCCTCCTGGCATTGCGCAACACGCGTAGGGGGCGACTGACATTGATGGTACTCTGTGCCAATTGTTCCGGCGTTGGCTCCATTCCCAGAGTGTCCGTGGGTTCTTCGGGCGTCGTTTGCCCTCCAACATTCAAGGGATTGATATGGTCATCTTCGAGTTCAAACTCACAGATAATGAAATCAGGATTGGCACTATTCACATGCATCGCGCACCAGAACTTCCTCGATTCGCCATCCGGCATGCGTATCGAGATAATAAAGACCTCCGGACCGTGAAGCTTCGGATCGCACGCTTCATCTCTTACGAAATCTACATGGTCCAACAGATTGTCTTCCTGCTCCTCCGTCAAGATGTCACAGAAACTGTCCAACTCGAAAAGCTCTTTTGGCGAATACCCCATGATTCGCTTCGAGTTTTCACTCACGATCCGCACGACCAGCTTTCCCTCTGACTCCTCATGCAACGCGATCAAGACTCCGAAACCCTGTACTGCTGCCGGTATATGAATTGGTTCTTCCTCGCAGTACTGCAAGTCGCTGGGATCTGCGCCAGTTACCATCACATGTCCGCCCTCAGTAATGACATGCCGAAACCGCGTCTTTGGACCAGGAGAGATGTCATTGGAACCGCCACTGCGGGAACGGTCTGAGTTATCCAAAGGTACTCCTCCATCCGTGCTCGAGTTTATGGAGAGTCCATCATTGGAAGTGCGTCCGGAGGAAACATCCTCGACAGCGGTGTGGGCTCCCGTCTTCGACGACGAGGACAACCGATCGGCCTTGACATCGTTCGCACCAGTCTGCATCAATGTATCGTTCGTCAGAAGACTCGCAGCAGTAACATTCTGCACCTCAGCAGGGGTCGCATCCTCCGCCGGAGTGGGTATTACCTGACCCCACGTCGCGGCGTCGATAATCGAATAACTCTTCAGGCTGTCCCCGCCAGGGGAGAAGAAAGGATCTTCACCATGTTGCAGCGGAGGAGGGGACTCGTTCTTGGGAGTCATAATGACCGACCGTATGGGGAACACCCGGTCCGTTGCATCGGGGCTCAGCTGCGGAAAGTGCGCGCTTGATATTATACCCGTACTCGAGGAAGGGGTCTCCGGGGATGGTTTCGTCGTCTCCGTGTCCGATAATGAAATGGCCATCGATGGGGCGGAACTGGCTGGCTCCCCTTCCTCCTGAACGCCTCCAGGTACGGGGGCTTTCGTAGACTCTGGAATGACAACCCGAACGGCGCTCCCACTGCGAATCGAGCCTGTAGGGCGACCACTCATGCTGCCTCCAGAATTGGCAGACGCCATTCTGGGCGACGAACGAGTCTCGTTGAGTTCAAACTGAAGCCAACCGGATCACGCAGGAAAGTCCAGTATGGACTGAGAATGTGGCGCATTTGCTGATATGCTCGTATAGTGGAAAGTATATAAGTCGATTCCAGCGAGAGGCCAAACTCTAGAAGGATTGATACGACCACAGATGGTATCAACAAGTCAGCAGTAGGACACTCTGCTGCCGTGAGCCTCTTGAAACGCGTATTTCAGGAAATAATGTGTTTCAGCTGGCTGAGAAACGACGTGTGGAGGATGCTCCGAGGTATCGCTGGAATGTTAAGTCATGCAAGAATGCTCGCGCGAGGTGCCGTGGCATGCGCACGCAGGCGCATGAGAGAGAGAGGAAAGAGGGATATGACAAGACAGATGAGACGGATCGCAGATCAAGGTCTTCAGAAGAGAGAATAATAGATGTAGAGAATGAGAAGTAAAGGAAAGGAAAAGAAATGAAGGGGAGGATGTAGAATGTACTTGGAAAGAGTATACTTGTGCTCCACGTGCCGGGAGCACGTTCTTTCCTCTTGCTGCCTGCGCTGCTGCAAGAAGAAGCAAGTTGTCTCTTCCTCACCACAAATTAATTAACAACGAAGCATCAAGCATCGCCCGCCGGGATATTTCAACGAGCAAGGACAGGAACGGGCCAGAACGTGGGTAGGCCGCACAAGCTCATTTCCCCAAGGTCTGGACCGGTTGCTTCGGCCGGGCTCGCCTGGCTTCTGGTACGGGCCTCGATATATTGCAGGGACCTGAGCCAGCTCCGTGGCTGATGGCGCAGCCAGACCATGGCACACGAGGAAGACGAAGGTGTCCGAACGTCTGGGAAGATACGGCGGATTCCGGACCAAAAAGCAAGCCCTCCATGGATGTGCAGCACCAGGTTCAGGACGAGCTGCTCGCAGCCTGCGACGGACCAGCAGCTACTGCGGCGGCGCGCCGCTGATATCTTATGGGTTAACCTAGACAGCCGTGCTGTGCCTGGTTAGCAGAGAACTCTGTCTGCTGAAGAGGCCTGTTGACTTCAGGGTCAGCGTGAGATACGTGCCAAGTCCAAGGCCACTATCTAATCTACACTGTGAGCATTGCCACGATAGACTACCATCCAGTACCCCGTGAGAGAAGACCTCATTGCTAACAGTGAGAATAATTCCCAGTCACTCCTGCTAATATACGGTTCCACATTACGATCGATCCCCTGTCATAACAACACGAGAACCTGAAACACGGGCCGGGTATGGATACCGTCACAGATCTCAGCGTTGGGAAAGGAGGTGGAGGAATCAAAGGGACAGACTGTGGAGCGCACCAGAATCTGTGAAATCTCGATGGGGGCGATTCCCAAGGCACCAAATTCTGGACCCTGAGGCCCCGATCGATCCCATCGACTCTTCCAGCTCCAGTTGCCCGCCAGTCCCGCTTTCACTGGCCATCGTGTTTGGTCCGATCTGGATCGCCCCTGGCGGTTGGCGGAAGGATCGGCTGTTTCGAGATTCGCCAGCGGCCCCTTGAAACAGGAACGAGAAGGTCGAACCAAGGTTACGCGCGGCCGACTTTTCCAGACAGAGAGTTTGCGTTGTTTCGGAGGTGACAGACAAAACGCTGCTGGCTCCCCCTTTCCTATTGTCCGGGATATAAACAAGGACATCCTGATAACCTTCAGCGGTTGACTTGCACCGTCAATTCTTTTTTTCTCCCTCTTGCTTGCAGCCTCGAGACAAGCGTTTGATATTGTGGGCCCTAGAAGCGTGACGTCACGGCCCGCGGTTCCCTGTCCCGCGCTGACAGATGATTGACGCACGGTTGACGGGGGCGGAGCGCACGGCAGAAACAGATTGTAGGGCTTAGCTTGCCCTAACCATTCGTTAGTGTTTATTTAAAAGGCCCGGGGGTCATCTCCGGGGGGGCTATTGCTGCAGGCCAGACACGCCCGCTGGACCGCCACCGTGATAACCATATCGTTTGCTTCTGATTCGCTGGACCCTTGTCCCGGTCTCTTACAGCAGTACCACTACATCTAACTGAGTGTACGACTGGCAACTGCATCAAATATTTCTTCAGTATAATTCTGTTCGATGCATTATGCCAATTATATGTGTCGAATGGCAAGGCTGATACCGACTAACAACGTAGAATATAGATTGGGAAGCTGCTAAGAGGGCACCTTGAATATGACTTTGGACCGATGCTAGTGAAGCTAGTGCTCAAAACTATCTCAATGTTGAACGGTCAGCCCGTCAGCTGTCTTAGGTCTGATAGTTTAGCGCGATATTTGATTGTGTTCCCGACTCCACTAAGTAATTCTCCGATTCGGTGCGGAGTGGATGAGGTCTGTTAGATTTGAGTGATCCGTCTCGCTGTACTTCGTACAGTACTTTCCATTCCATCAGACTATCTTCCCCTCGAATCCACTCTTTCACGACGGATGAATGACGGTAAGAATGCCGTGCCAAACATGTGACAGAAGGTTCGCACTACTGTACATCTCGGACGAGAAGAAGAGACCAACAGAATACGGGCACTCAGTAATACAAGCGCGCTAGGAACGTAGCTCTTCCGCTGAGTTTCCGGAAATCCTGGACGGCCGGACTTGTTGCGGCTGGCTTGGTATCTCCTTCCGCCTCGAAGGATTCAACATAGATTCCATCCTTATTGTCTTTTGTTCCCATTTGCGACATTGTCGGGCTCCGATAAGGTGTTTTCTCATCCGCCTTGGCCCGAATGTAGTAGTGCTCGTCGCTCTCATCCATTCCAACATACCAGCACTCTTTCAACTGGCGCCCCGTGGGCCCGGCCCCGCATGCACCCTGCAGTCGTGAGGTCGCGGGGCTGTTCACTGCAAGGGAGAACAAGTTCTGCGGTTCCGTGAAGTCAGTCATGTGCTTGCCTCTGACCTCGAGGAGCATGAACGCCAGGCACATGGTGTTGGCAAGGAAGGCAAACAGTAGAACTACATAGAAGACGCCCTGCCACTTCTCCGTGCCACCGGCGAAGTAGTCCACCGCGCGCAGCGTCGCGTTGAACGTCTGGTAAACTGATTCGTTGAGATAGCTGGTCGAGTAGTTCCAGAATGGCACGAATGGCGCATTCTGCGTGCTCAGCAATAATGTTGAGCCAGCCATGACGGCGAGGGCCTCGCTGATGGATGGGAGCTTTGGATCCAACGACGATGTATTGGTTGTGTTGTCGAACTTCGGAATCAGCTGCGTCAACAGGCGTGCGTTGCTCGCTGCGCCATCCATGATGCCCGATCCTAGGCTGAGTGCGGTCGCCCACTCTGACGCGATATTCTTCCAATCGATCTCCCACTCGCCGTCTAGGACGTCTTGAACCTTGCGGCCATACTGCATACTGTTTCCAGGAATCTCGCACTCGGCAGTTAGCTTGCCGCCGCTGCTCGCCACTTTATATCTGGTCGAGCACAGATCGCTCTGCTTTGCCCTCAGCGCGCAAAGGACGTACTCTGGACTGAAATTCTCCGGCGCTGCGCCGAGAACATAAATGGCATTGGCTGTGAAGAGCCCCGTTGTGTTGAGAATGGTGTTGTATGGCTTGGGGAGTTTTGGGAAGACAGGTGGACGCTGGCCGTACTTCTCACCAAATTCGAACAACTCATCCACCACGGTCCGGTTCAACCAGTCAGGATAAACGGGGATGTCATCTGGTGGGTTAAAGTTCCATTTTGTCCCGTCGAATTCGCCAGCCGTGTTCGGCCACTTTGTGTATATCAGGGGGGCTAATTCCTCTTCAGACATGCCAACACAAAGCACGTTCACAGCGGGGGAAGGAACAGATGCCTCGATTTCGTACTCTCCCTGACCTCCCAGATCATCTGGCTGTCTGATTCTATTTGCAGGGTCCCTGGCAGCGGCAAAAATGCCTGCATGAGGCATAGCCGCCGTGATGTTGTTCACCATTCTGCCATATCTGATGGAGAGTTCTGTCATATTCTGCGTTTCGATCCAGCTTCCTGTCACGGTGGTGTTATCGTACAAGGAAGCTTGTGGTTTTGGCCGCAGTGCTAATATTGTAGATGTAGAGTTTCCGCTTGCAATACTCTGGCTCCATGTTGCTATATACTGCTCATAATTGTGAAAGGCCTGCCCAACGTGCTCGATCTGCAGACAGGTTGTCCCTCTGTAGAGCGGGTCCATGGCCGTCGTGATGGGAGTCTGACAGTTCTCCTCAAGGTAGACCGGGTTTGCGAATTTGGTGAACACCTGGCCTTGAAGCAGTCTTTCCTCGAGGGGCCCCATTATCAGCTTTGGAGAAACTGCGTTCCAATTGGCATGCGTCAGTCGAAAGTCTCATGGAACCTTTGTACCCAGGTTGGCAGCGTTTTAGAAGGCGTTTAAACTCACCCAACGCTTCAGCCGCGGTTGTATACGACATCGCAGCGAAACTTGCCATCAGTGATAAAGTCCCTAGGATCGTCCATCCCGAGTACTTTACAGTCTTCCAGTGAGTGATCAGGGTTCCCGGCTGCATTATCCACATGCGCATGTTCATATCCGAGATGGTGATACCCCGTGAGTCCTTGTGGACGGCCCGTCGACTCAACACCTGTCCCAGAAAAGAGACGAAGACCGTCACGAAAGACAATTCGATCGTCTTGGCGAACAGTGCGCTGAGTAGGTTGGCGGTCGACGGTGCGAGGCCGCCATCAGTCCCAATACTCCTCCCAAAACGGGGCTTCACAAGTGCCACCACAAGGTATAGACCCGACAGCAGAGTTGAATAGACAGCCAGAGAGATGATCGCGACGGGGAGCCAGGATAGTGCCCGGTGAACGACCCTTCCGTGTATAGGACATTTGAAATTCTGTTGACTCGCATCTGAAGTGGCATCAGCGAGGACCCTTAACTTGAGTGAACTCATTTTCCGAACCTTGAGGTGAACTCCATACGAATGAACCGGGGGTTTCTTTGTCACCTAAAAGGGTCGTCTGGGAACTCTCAAACCCTGTGCCTGACATGTTTGCTGTCGGCACCGACCCTGTATCCGCCGAGTGCTGTGCTCCTTCCTCTGACAGCAAAGAATCGGTGGGTGTTCCACCCCTTTCATTGTCGAGGAGTGATGGTTCCCTCTGATTCCAGCCCCCTCTCCCCAAGGGCTTGGTGATCCCTAGACCGACTTCACAGAAGCCCTTTGACCCACGGCCAGTTATTCCTGTGGCATCTCCAGGCGCGGGCCTGGACGAGGCTGCACGGTGCACAATTCCCGGCACGTGTGGTGGAGAGTACGGTTGATATGGGCTCTGTGAGTGAAGTACAGAGTCGTCTGACGGCATGGCAGGAACCAGGTTGGTCAAGTCCAAGAGCCTGCTCGACTCTGACGACAGGCGCGAGTCGCGGTTGTCTGGTCCGTCGAACGCCATCGCGCACAGCGGCTTCCGAGAGCGGGGTTTTTTTTAAATTTATATGCACTTGCAGATTTCGATCTTGAGGCACCGTTGGGCTTCAGATAAGGAAGGATCAGAGCTTATCTATCTCGTCAGAGGAGATGGACCGAATTATAGGACTCGAAATCACTCTCTAGACCTTGAAATGAAAAAACTAAGCAGGAAAGCAGACAGAAGAGACACCAGAAGACTGTAAGCCTAACAGCCAGCCTCAAAGAGGGGAGAAAAGGCTGGAGGGGCAACAACCCCTGCAAGAAGCCTTGTCGACACGACGGAAGTGCAATTGATCAGTACTGCAGCGGAGAGCAAAAGAAAAAAAAGCAAGCAAGCTATGAGCCGCATATGTATAAATATTGGACCGGCAATCTCAGACAACCGTGCTGCCAGGCGGGCAGTACCGGAATTGACCGAAGCAAGCATTTTAAGTAAATCCAGTCGATTACCTGATCAGGGCAGTGAAAGAAATGCGGCGCGGGCGAGATGGCCGTGATGTTGGCACCATACAAAGCCCTGCCCATTAACTGCAGGTATCCTTTTCCGGCGAACCCTGCAAAAGTACCTACCTGATTTAAGGCGACCCATCACTTCGGGACGGATTTGACACGGCTCTTTGATCAAAAATGTATCTGGCCATCAGAAATTCAGCAGAATCTTCAGCAGCTGAGTGAAAGAATGATTTCCACACGAGACGCAAACAGCCATTTTGAATAACTATCTTCTCGCACATGTCTGTTTGCTTATTGTGCTCCTTGTATGAGTGTTGGGACATCTTCTGACCTATTAGATTCAGTCATAATTTACTGCTTGTTATCATGCGAGGGTGACCACTGAGATAGTGCCAGTCATTTGTTACTGCCATCTAGGACAAGGATCAATAATGCTGATATCTCCGTAGATCCGACCAATCTTATCTCCTCACTATATCATGATACCCAATATTATAACCATATTAGGAGTTTGCAGTGCTTGATAAGGATATTCCACCCAAGAGATGATATACACGTCCTATTCACTTATAAGTGAGAATATTTACCCATTTCACCCAAGTAGTCCTGTTTGCACAATCCCAGAATGTATACATGGAAATCACTCACACCTCTAGATAAATTTGAAATCAGACATCTCCGATCCATACTAGCGAATTCTAGGTTCAAAGGAATTCAATCCACTTAAATGGAAGAGCTGCTTCACCACATCTCACTCATTCAGCCTTGAAACAATGCCATTTTTGGAAGTCGGCGCCGATTATATACCTACCAAGGTAATAACATTTGACGAAGTGTACCACAGAACTGGATAATTGCCCCAAACAATAAAAGCCGAACTTGTACTTGTTGACTATGACTAGGGTATCGCGACATTATCTCTGCAACAGACTTTACATGAAAGGAAAGTCAGCGCGAATTCCAGGGACGGAAATAAATGACAAGCGGCTATCAGCCAGAGCTGCATCGAATAAGCAAATAGAGAGTGCTGATGATGAAAGCAGTAGAAACACAGAAAATTATCCCGGAGGCCGCCCAGTTCTTCTCAAATAAAGCCCCAACCGACACGCACGTCATGTTATTTATATATATACCAAGACCCCATCAAGATATCGAACAGGGATACAAATCACAGTATCCAGCAAAGCATATCAAAAAGCTCGGAGAGACATGACATTCCTCCAATCCAGGATAACAAACGAACGAGACCGATCGATGACCCGCATCGATCCGTCAGTTAATTCAGTTTCGTCCAAAAGAGAACAGCGTCCCCCAACCCCTCCGCTGCTGACGGACATGTACAGGCACAGGCCGATCACTCCCAACCGAGCTCCTATCGGAATTTGTAGGCGCAATTGTCTCCGTAGTCTCCATGCCCGTTTTGGTGCGTTCCAGCTTCAGCCCTTTCTCCAGGTCAGGCTGTTGCTGTTGCTCTCGTTGATTCTTTCGCTCTTCGCTCCTTGCAACATTCTTATTGTTGGGAATATTATTCCCAGGACCAAATCGCTTTGCAGTGAAACTCCTGCCCTCACCGTCCCGCAGTTGTGGCAGACGAGGGGTAGGAGCGTCGTTTCCGGAATCTTTCCTTTGTTGCTGCAGATCTCTTCTGGGACCCGGACCCGGGGACTTGGGAAACCTGGGCGTCAACGGCGTCCTGATGGCCTCGGTGACGCGTCGGGCGGAGCGGCGGATCGAGGCTCGGACTTTCCATTGCCGTTTCTTCGCGATGAGGTACAGGATTGAGGATGTTACTGCGGTAGCGGGTGATGTTAGACCTGATGATGAGAAAGAAAAAAAAAAGAAGCTCAGAGTGGGAATGGAATGAATGGACAGAAGAATGATGGACGAACCTCCGAAGACAACCGCAACCCCCACTATCGTGAATATGATGATCTGGTCGCGGGTCGAGAGATCGATAGATCCGGTCGACGGCCCAGCTGCGCCGGCTTCATTCTGGATTGCAGCGTCGCTCGAGTCGGAAGTGGATGTGGAATCTTGGGCAGTGGATAGCCCGATAAAGATGGAAAGTATATAGAAGAAGAAAAGTGGTGCCCGTAGGCGCTGTAGGTGAAAAGGAGAGGGTTTCATTTGGACAAGTTCGTATTTTAATTCTCGATAAGTAGGTAGTAAACTGACTACCTGGGTGTCTGGATGCACAGCGCAACAGACTTAATGCAGGACAGGAAACGTATGTAGGACGGAGAGACGTCAGAAAACAAAGGGAACTCTCCAGAGAAGAACAGAAAGGATCAGGAGGGGAGTCGGCATGGGAAAAAAAATCTATGCCCTATAGCAACGAAAGAACACTATATCTGGGGAGGACTTTGTGACTGGTGACGGCAATTGCATGAAGAAACTGGATGCAGAAATCCCATAGGCTCGAGAAGGGCGACTCCAAGCCCTGGAACCGCCGTGGACGGGATCATCCTTCGTAGTCGAAAAGTAGCACAATGCAGTCGAGCAAATCAAATGTAAAGACCCAACGTGGTTGTGGCAGACGCCGCACGCTGCTTGCCGTGACGCTCGAGATGGCTGCAAGAGCGGTAGGTTGTCCAGGCCTGCGGCCAATGGTGGGCTCGCGTTGGCCGCCGGGATCCCCCGCTAACTATATTCCCAGACGTGCCCATCACGTTCTGAGGCTTCAAGCACGTCCAATAATAGACCTAGGCAGTTTTTATCGGGCCTTTCCCCAGAATTTTCATAGCAGCGTATTGGATCTACCGTGTCTTTATATCACTTGTTGCGTTTGAAGGTTGCCCAGAAAGCTGACAGTCATCTTCAAAACGCCTATTATTGCAATATGCCGTCTTGAAGGTAATATCGGATCGACTGCCCCTGGATAGGTAAAATTAGCATTTAAGAAACTACGTATAATGAAAGTTGACAGTGCTCAAGTTAGAACATATCTTGCTCAAATCTACAGCTTATTTGGGCAGTCATGCTGGGCCAGCGGCTGACCCCACCTCTGCGAGATACTAGTGCTGAGTTAGGTATTTAGATATAGCATGAATGGGTTCAATAATAAAAAAAGCACGACCAGCTGACAAGGCTGCTCAAGCTGTCTAAGAATGGTTGAGAATTTTAGTATCCTGGCGATAGCTTCCACTTCGGCCTCTTCAGCCGGTCGTCCTTCTTGCTCTGGGAAAGACCGAGACACTCTGCCAGTCCGAAAAAGATGTCGATGGAGTTGTAGACGCCTGTCAAGCAATCAGTCACAAGCTAATCAAAGGGGGGGGCGGGGGGGGGGGGGGGGGGGGGGGGGGGGGAACAGCAGCAAGTGCAGGAAAGGGAATTCGGAAAGCATACGAAGACTCACCTCCGAACAACTCCTGGCACGGACCCATGGCGAAGACAGGTACGTCGGTCAGCGAGTGCACGCCCTGGTTTGCGGAGACCGGAAGGGTTCCGTTGACAACAAAGCCCGTGACAGCATCCTTGTAGTAAGCGTAGTAGTCCTCTGAGCCATCCACGAGTTCGAGAGCTGGCTTGCGAGGACCCTCCTTGGGCACCTGGTAGTTCTCGCGACGGTCCGGGTTGGCAACGACACCGGCGTGCAGAGTGTACCGCGGGTCCCAACGTGCAGGGAAATGCACTCCTTCGGAGTACCTCAGGGCGGAAGGTCCGCCCACAGTGTACTGGGACAGGCCGGAGTATTCGTAGACACCGATGGCGTTTCGCTTGGCACGGTCATCAGTCTGCGCGTTGAGATACTCGGTGTCGACGGCACCTGTAACATCAAAGCCGTGCCCGTGGTCCGCAGTGACGATGATGAGAGTGTCTTCAAGTTGACCGAGGGCAGAAAGCTTCTCGACTGTGGCGCGGACTGTGTCATCAAGCTCGAGCAATTCGCCTAGCGAGCGATCGTAGTCGAGAGTGTGCATCTGCTTGTCAATGCTGGCGGCCTCAGACATAAGGAACCAACCAGACTTGCGGTGGCGGGCATTAAGCACGTCAATAGCCTTCAGGGTCATCTCCTTCAGGCCCGGCTGGTCCTCAGCATCACGACCAGAGCCGTCAGGGTAATTGCTCTGATTAAGAAGATTCGACTGGTAGACGTTGCGGTCGAGCCAGGTGGACATGGTAGACATTGTGAAGACCCCCAAAGCCTTGGTGTCATTGGGGGCTGCGAGGAGAGCAGTCTTATTCCAGCTGACGCTGTAGCCTTTGTCGGCAAAAAGCTTATAATAGTCCTGTCCCTTGTACGAGTCTTCGCCGGCAATGAAGTTCTCTGCGCCTCCACCAAAGAGTACGTCTGGACCCGTCCATTCAGTCCAGGGGTAGTCGGTCAGCCCCTGATAGTAAGAGTCTATGACATGTCCGTATTGACCGCGGTCTCGGGTATGGGCAGTCAGAGCACCAGGAGTGGCATCAGCTGTAGGAAGGTCAGCGATGCCATACAGAAAGAGCAGATAGCATAGCATCTCTTACCCAAAAAGGCGGTAGAGACGATGCCAACACCGGCGTCAGGAAATCTCCTACGGAAAATCTCAGCGATAGTTTCGAACTTGGGGTCATCAAAAGGATCCGGCGAAGAATCTCCGTAGACATTCAGCGCATTGACCGAAGTCTTGTGACCTGAGTAGATGGCGGACGCGGAGTTCGCAGAGTCGGTGATGAACGAGTCCAAGGAATGCGTCATCTGGTGGCCCAAGATGGGGAACTTGTCCATCTGCATCGTGGTCAAGTACTTGCCATTGATGCTGCGGTGGGCAATCAAACGAGCAGCCGTGATCATATTGGTTGTCATGCCATCGCCGATGAACAGGACCAAATTTTTGGCCCTGCGCTTTTCGGGAATATCGCGGACGACCCAGTTGGCAGTCGTGGTCTCGCCGTTGTAGTACGTCAGAGTGGCCTCGTACTCACCCGGCTCGTAGAGAGCAACCTTTCTGTACGCCTTTGCGGTAACATTGACGAGTGAGGCCTTGCCAGCATCTTTGGCAAAGAGATCTACTAGCCGTTAGACATTTCTTTTCCTTTTGCATCACGGATTGCATGATGCACTGGAAAGAACCGCGGGAAGCAAGCTAACCCTCGTACCAGGAGAAGGTCCATCGTTCCAGTTCAGGCTCGTCGACCTGGAAGAACTCGGCCGCAGGAATGGGCTCCTCTCCTTTCTTGGCAATAGTGAACTTAAAGTTGGGATCGGGCTCTCCCTCACGAGCCTCGGAGCCATTGACGGGCGAATGGACCTCCAGACGGATGTCAAAGTACTGTCCGGCAAGGAAGTCCGCTCTGCACGGATGGTCAGCCAATGCTCAAATGAAGCCGGAATAACTTCACAGTAGGAATGCATACTGGTCCGGAGGGAAGACGCAGCCCAGCTTTGGACATCCGCCCAAGCGCTGGAAGTAATGCGCCGCGGCGCATGATGAGAAGAGAACAAGACTCGAGATCCAATTGACCCTCATGATGGTCCGTTCGAGACGAGGGGGTCAGACACAGTGGGAGCTGAAGGACTGGAGCTGGAGCTGTCAGGAAAACATGCATATGAGCTCCCTTTTATCCCTTGCTACGGATGAGCCATCCGGTTCAAGCTCTGCGGTCTCGGCCAGAGACTCGCGATCCGGAAGGAGCTCGATCGGACATGATCACACCCGTGGGGTTCGAAGGAAGTATCGATATCAAGCACCGTCAAGAGGCCCTGTGTCCTTGGCAGCATCTCCGGGGAGGAGCGGTTGCGATGGTGGCGCGCAGGCGACAAATGAAGTCCATCTCCCCCCACACGTGCCTGCTGGGCGCAGGAAGGCGCGGGGCCCGGGGGCGCCAAGACGTGAGCGCCAAGACGCGGGCTGCCAAGACGCGGTCGGCCGGCGGAGGACGAGGCGCGGGAGAGACGCCGGAAGATGACGAGGATGACAGAGGGACCTGGATGTATTCAGGACGTTGCAGACATCATGCTTGGGGTTGTGCGGAGCCGTCAGGGCAGGACTGGGTCGGCCAGGCTGATTGAGAGATCAGATGCTAGCCAGCTGGAGCCCATCGATGTCATATAATTATATTTGAGCATTATCAGGACAGAGCACATAGTCCGACTCCGGCTATGTTATCTACCTGCCTTGGTGGCCCCGACGCCCCGTCAGCAGGCCATATCGGAGTGACAATGCGAAAACCCTAAACGGAGGGCCTGGAACGCCAGCCTCGTGTTGGACCCGACTGTCGGATACTCCAGTCAGGACATGGAGCATCACCACGTGGAGAGAATGGTTATTGTGTCATCTAGAAGAGCTAGACTTTGGGGCTTTAAGAATGATAGAAGGATTATCCATATTCTGATTAATATATACCACATGCTACCGAAGTAGCGTCTTGCTGGCGCTGTCATCGCTCTGATCTACGACTCTATAGTGATATAGACACTCTAGCTGAAACGAAGTGTACAACTCTCCGAAATATCAAAGCAAACAGCAATCTCACTCAGATTTACAGCCATGTAGAATCTTGATCTTGCTGTAATGTCAGGGCAGGCTCTTAGTGTCCTCCATCTGGGATTCATGAACTCTATGCCCTCATGGCTGTTCGGGTGGTAACGTGACGGATCGGTTCACACCTGCAGCTGCCGTCTGGGGAAGCTGCTTGGAGGAGGTACTACCTTCCCTTTCGAATTCGTATATGCTTTCGGTCACGGGATTCCGGATTGTTACGTGTCTTCCATTTGTCGCAGGCCACTCTTGTCAGCTTCATCTTGCTCTTCATCCTCGGTATAGAATCTCATCTGTTTTTGGCTTGCCTTTCATTCATTTCGGACCGTCAGTACATCCAATTGGGCGGTTTCTGCCGTCTAGCGCGGCCTTAGATGAGGGATCCATCAGGATTCCCTGATGAGATTCTTCCTTACTTATACAGTTGGCCTTCTGCCAGGACACGACAATAGCTGGTGCTATTGTCCTGATTGCAGTTTTTATCATCTCCCACCTATGTTTGTACTACGATCGGGAAAGACAAGGAACAATTATGGAATTGCCGGCTGCTAGCGACGGCCACAATGCATCTGTTCCACAAGGTCATCTCAACGATCCACAGAAAAGGGAGGCTGTTTCTCCAGAGCCCTATGACAACATGGACGATGTCCTTCTCTTAAGCATGGCCCAAATCAATGACGACGCTCTGTCCCCAAATTCGAAAAAGGTCATCGAGAAGAATACTGCATCGTTCACTGTCGCAGCATCAGTGGATGCATCCCGGACGACTCCGCTGGTCATCCAGCGTCCTCCTAGTTCCGGGCTGAATATTACGGGCTTCAACTACGCAAGACCTGCTCGACATTCAGCTCCCTTTTCTTTGCGTCCTCCACGCGAACAGTCATCAGTGAAACCTAGACCCAAGAATAACTCCACAGGAGGGAATTCAGGCGTCAGCCTGCAATCAGTAAACGCAGAGTGCGCTTGTTCCACAGAAGACTCATCCCTTTAGTACTTTGTTTCTGACGCTTAAAAGTTCAATCCTTTCTATTCAGTCGAATCCCGCTGATGGACATGCTTCTCCTGAAGCACCTCCAGAGGCAGCACAAGGTAATGCCAAGTTGCGACGGAATGCAGAACATGAAACAATACGAAGTACCACAACCGAGGGAACAGCTAGCAGCAGGCATTTCCAGACTTTAATTCATAAAGAGCTTCATACAGAAAACGACGGTCGGAACCCGACAGACGGTCAAAGGTCGTCTAAAGAAAATGACAATCCCCGTACGTTCTCTGTGTTTTCCCTGCGAGTCATGACACTCAATAAGCCTTAGGACATTCTAAGACTGCTGATCGAAATGCTGGGGTAAGCGAAGACATTTTCCTTCCACTGATATACGCCGATGTCTCTCGATATCCATGGTTGCATCTGCTCATATGGAAATTCGATTTATTGTAATGAAATATTTATCTGATTTGATTATTTGACCATATCGGCTCTATGAAAGGTTACTGATAGTAGTCGAAACCGATAAGGATCTTCAGCATTCTCTAGGAGACAGTGGAACAATGCAGCAGAGCAACTCTGTTGAAGGGCAAAGCCTCTCGAATCCGCCGACTGTATCACAGTCCTCTGTACTAGGGCCAGCAAATCAACAGTCAAAAGTGGTGAAACGTCACAGCAGACCGAAGACGAGGACCACCAAGCCTGGAGGGCCAACACCGGTGCCAACTCCAAACTCTAGTTCACACCCCTCGGAAGAGGAATTATTCTATCTTCTAATAAATAGATTGCGGCAACGCGAAGAAAATGAAGCTGCTGTTGCTGCTTTGAACGAGCAGATGAGGGCCGAAATTGTCGGCCTCACCGAGGAAAATCAGTCCTTGAGAACGCAGCTGGAGAAATTCGATATCCACCAGCGTCAACAAGAATCAGAAATCAACGCTCATAGAGGTCAAGTAGAGTACTGGAAAACAAAACTTGGTAAGCTCAAACGGTTTCTCAATGGGCTAGGAAACGACTACGAGAACCTCCGAAGCGAAGCACTCCATCTGAAAGCGACCCAATCCTCCCTGACTGAAGAAAAGGGTGAATTAATCAAGTGCATTCAAGAGATCAAAACGAACGTGGACCAGGTTGCAAACAAGATTAGAAAACATCCGGGACAACTAACCGAAATGAGCAGAACTATTCAGTCACTGGTCCAATCCTTACAATCAGCAGAGGACAAGGCAGAGTACCATCGTAAGCGTCTCTTAGAGGAGCAGAAGCAGGTATCAACGCTGCAAGGTTACATTCAAAATTCGTCAAACAAGCAGGACAAAAAGTTGAATTTGATACGGAACACGCAATCTGAAGTTCTTAGCAAGTTGAGTCTAGCCATTGACCATGTCGATAAGCAGTGGCAATCGTCGCAAACAACCATCCAATCAGTATTTGGTCCTGCACTTGATGAATCTTTGCAGTCAATAAAGGCTCTGCACGAGAAAGGATCAGTAGACAGAGGGGACTTGGAGCAGATAAAGGTGTCTTTAGGAGCGGTTGCCTCAGAGTCAGCTTCTCTCGTTTCTTAATACGCAGCAATGTGGCTCCAGACTAACAACCTTCACAGTCTACATTCTTTTGTCATGCAGTCTTCAAAAGACGATGAGAATGATTTGAAAATACGCAACGACATAGAAACAAAGCTTAGTGAACAACTGAAAAATATCGAATCTGCCCTGGGGTCTAATTTAAACCTATCCGATCAACTTGCAGAGGCACATGAAAAGCGCGGAAGGCTTGAGGAGAATTTGAAGATTGCTGAGTCGACCATTGCTAGTCTCACGGAGACGGTCGAACATCTCAAGTTACAAGAGGGGAACCTCAAGCAACACGTAGCAGAGTTAGAAGCGGAGATTTCTGAGGCCAAAAAGCGGCTTGAGGCGACCTCAGACACTGAACCTTCCCAAGAAGCGGTCTCAGAAGCATCAGAGCTGCGGATTCAGCTCGAAGCTACATCTGCAGCTCTACTAGAGGTAGAGGAGAAACTGAGAACTAAAGAGTCCGAGGTCGAGTGTGTCAAGGAGTCGTTGATTGAAGCTACAAATGACGTCCAGCAAGCCCAGAGGCGTGTGACAGAGCTTGAATCAGAAAAGAATGCTCTGCTGGACGAGACACGACTTGTGGAGCTGAGAGTTCGTGAAGAGCTAAGCCGGGCCAGTCTGATATCACGGGATCAACACAGAGCTCAATTCGAGCAGCAGCTCCACAAACTCAAACGCGAGAAAGCTATAGTGGAAAAGGAGTCCGCAAGATTGAAGGAGGAGCTCGCAGCTCTGCACGCTTCGTTGGTAAGGTCTGCACAGACAGAGTGTGTGAAGTGTACTAAGATGAAGCAGATTCAATCAGAAGAATCATTCAAAGAGAAGCAGGCGGAATTGGAAGCTCTAGTATGATCCTTTCAAATATCTTCTCGACTCCGCTGACAGTTTTAGCTTACGAACAAGGAAGAGACAATACGGATTCTCGAGAATGAACAGGCCGAGTATTCGGCGAAGATGACGGCTAAAGAGGAAGAAATAAGAAAATATATGAAACAGGAGCGCGATCACGCTAACGAACTTTCTAATCTCCAGTCACAGCTCGATGAGACAAGAGCGGAGGTTAAAAATCTTCGTGAGAAAATATCCAGTGCCGAAGACAATTCCGAGAAGTCTAAGGAACTGAAGAAGAAGATCGACCTTCTTCAGAAAAGCTTATCGGAGAAGGAAGCTGAAATTTTATCCATGCGCAATGAACTGGACATCTCGAAATCCGAAAAGCTTGCGTTGGAATCCGACAAAGAGAGAGCGAAAACAGGAATTCACACACTGCTCCAAAAGGTTCAGGACTCGGAGCGCTGGACAAAGAGAATTGAAGAGGTCCTTCGAAAGCTTGAGATCATAAGCAAGGAAGAGACACTCCCAGAGATTTTGGATACCATCGAAGAGCGGCTGCAAACAATGCTTAAGAAGGGCTTGCCTAATCTGCCTACCGGGAGTCCGCATCGCAGGAATATCCCTCAAGTCGGCTTAAAACCTCCAAAGCGTAACCCAGGCAGAGCTGGAAATAATCAACAGAAAATAAATACAATCTCCCAGTCTGAAGAGTTTGTTCGTACCACTGAATTCATATATCGGACTCACAATTCTCGGACAGAGGTGTCCGCTTCTCCAAAGCGTTTCCCGCTGTCCCAATCTCAAACCTTTGCTGAACTTCCGAGCTCCTTTCCAGAGACACAGCTTTCGAGCACAATCGTGCCATTTTCTCAGGTACAGAATACTTTTTGCTCGCAAGTCCCGTTTTCGCCGACTGGCGATCTGAATGAGCTTGGCAATATGCTTCCCTCGACGCCGCATGAGGAGAGCACATTGGAAAAAGAACACAATTCTGCAACCGGAAAAAACAAATCAGATTCTCAAAAGGCTACCCAGCATATTGCAGACAAGACAGTGACTCCATCTGCCCACAACAAGGGCAAATTCAAACCTGACCATTATCGCCGTGGGAGCATTTCGACTAATCATGGAGAGCCAAGGAAAAGCCAAGATATTGGCACTACTTCTGAGAGTAATCCTCAGAGACCCAAAGAAGTCACGAATACTGGCTCAAAACGTAAAATAACGGCACGCGAGGTACAGAGCAGTCTGACAAGTGTGGAATCAGATGCAATATTAGATTCCCAGATGACCAGCCAAGCGGACACGATGACAGCCGGCACGAGTCCAAAGAAGACAAGTTCTAACACGAATCAGCAGCCTGACGCGAAAGGTCCTATCAAGGGCATTCTCAAGGACCCTACAACCCAGAATAGCCTTAAGAGGGGTGTCACAACGAAGGCTATGGATAGCTGGCAAAATAAGAGAGCGAAGCAGTCTCCGAAGCCGATAGGGGCATCCTCGAAGCAGACGAATGCCAGTTCTGAATACTTTGGCAATTCCGCAAGCCCCACATCCTCCCTAGCATCTGGGAGTCGACGTTCGAATGGAAATGCGGGTCTCCAGAAGCACCCGGCTATGACGCGAAGTTACGGACGTGGTCGACGCAGATCTCGCGGTATGTCAGAAATTCCACGATGAGTGTAATCGATAATAACATTAAAGCAGGTGAGCGCTACAACAACCGATTCAGTCAGGAGATTCCTGCTTCGCAGTGAGACGTCCGCATAATATGCGCAATTTGAACGAGAATGAAGAATACTTTGCAGATGACAATGGAATGTGATAAATGGGCGCTATAACAAGGCAAAAGTTAGGCTTAAAGTTGCAGAAATATTTATTCAACACAGCGATGTCAGATATACAACGGGTGGTCTGCATGTGCTGAATCTAGAATGTGAAGGAAAATTGTCCGAAAGAGGGTTGCCTTTGTGAATCGTAAACATCACATATATTATAGAAGAGAAAAACTTCAATAGAAAATAATGACCCAAATTTTATTTCAATCAACGCCAGCCTCAATGCAGAGTTGAGAAACAGATGGAAGCACAACTGCATCATGAGACGCACAAGAAGCTCCCCGTCTATGGTCGCAGTTGGTGCCACATAATGTACAATAATCGACGTAAATCGGAATCCGACCTTTATCGCAATGCGTCTTCCGCAATCATAACCAATCGTGCATTTTCGCTAGGAGCACCGTCTTAACTGCCACCTGCCCCGGAGTTGCTTGTTGCTTGCTTCCCTTATGTCCCCACAGAGATTCCGGATACTTATACTGCCGTAAATTTTCTTGTTTTTAAACGAGAAGCCATTTATTTCGGCTTTCCACCCTTGGTCGCCTCGAGGAAGAGCACCTTCTTCTTCACCACGGGGTCGTACTTGAGCATGCTGAGCGGGCGGTGGTTGCGCGGTCGGACCATTGTGCGGTAGTAGCCCGTCATCGCCATGGAGATGAGACGGACGGCAATGGTGCGCGATTTCGCTGTAGTGTGTAAAGAGGATGAGACTGTTAGTCTTCTTTGGATCAATTGATTTGATTTGGGTGTTGCGGATGAGGGGGTGCCGGTTGGCGGGGTGTAAATGGAGGGATGCGGCATGACGGGGGAAGAAAAGTACCTTTCTTCGCCATTGTGAGTGAGGATCTATATGCGATGTACGAGCTATATCAGTTGGAGAGGCTTTTTTTCGCCTGTGAGGTTTCTTCGTTTCGTCGTCAAGCAAGGTCTCAACTCAAAGCGTTCGGTCCGGTGGGTCGGCACCTGTTTGCGGCGGAGAGCAGAAAAGAAGAGGACGACGCTGAGCACCGATCACGCCGATGCCGACGGATACAATTGACCGGTTTGATCAATCAACGATCGGACGTGCTGCGCACAACAGGGCGATCTGTGCGGAGTAGGTCGCTGTCGCTGTCTCCGGCGGAGTTTGCGGGCGAGAAGTTCCATCCGCCTCGAGATGGAGACACGTGATTTTGGGTGTCCAGTTGACTAAATGGGGATAGTGCGGTTGGGTTGGGTCGGACTCGGGAGCCGGGGGTTTATGGACGGAGGACCCGGGCGGTTCGCGGGCAGTACAGAGCCTCGACTTATCAGCTTCTTGATACTGATTGATCGGGAACTGAGAAATAGAGTTGAATGTAATTGCTGTTCTATTTATTGCGAATCTGGAGAAAGTGTTTGGGTTTACTTTATGGACTCTTTGTTGCTCACGGCCCGATTCTAGCTTCAGGTATGAACCGCTCTTTTTGGAGTCGTGGAGGCTTTCACTATGCAGTATGCAACGGCTGCGGTCATTCGATTTTTTTTTCTCGATGCAAGATGCTTCATGGTGGATTTACCACATTTCAGAGTTCTTGCCATTTGAGAGATGACTTTGCTTTTCTTTTATCACCATATTTCTAGACATTCTTCATGAACTCAGGTCTGTCTTGACATGCTTTTGTGCACGGCCAGCTCGCATATCACACTCGTTCATAATACCCAGTTCTCGCTCTTGTTCCCTTAAGGTGCAGCAGCAGATGTCCTGTTTTAACATGCCTTTCAACAGACCACGCTTATATATCGCTCTCTACTTCCGGAGCGGCCAAGCCCCTCCGGACAGCTACCACTGGGCTCTCCTGGTCGGACCCAAATCAGACAGGGACCCTTGTCAAGCTAGGTCAACCCTGGATGTTTGAAGCGTCCAGGCTCGCAGAGTCCGATACCCCATTTCACCTGCTGACCCGTGTGTTGATCGCATAGATAAGAAAGCCCGCAGACGTGGATGAAAGCCTTCGGCAGGCGCCCGTGCTCCAGGGTGAACCGGGCTTTAGTTGCAGGATTTGGGCGCAGAGCATCATTGCAACGCTCGATGCGGATGGTGTGCTGTCGGAGTCCAAGGTCACCACCGATTGGGATGCCATCGAGCGCAGATGCAGAGTGTACGCCAAGGAGAAGAAGGAGGCCGGGAGATGGAGGGCCAGTGCTTCTTTCGGACCAGAACCGAAATCATTATTGCGATTCCGACTTGGGATATGCTCGAGGAGGGAGAGATCGTCCCATGATCGAGGATCGAGCAACCCAACCCTTCCCTCCGGCTCGGGCCCTGATGGTGTGAAGGGTTGACTCCTTAGTGCCGGTAATATCCGCTGCGGGAAGTATGCAGATGGACCGCGTGAACGGTTTAGATTGCATATAGGAGGGCAGATCAACGCGGTTCTTGCATAATTAGACAGAGAGCAAGCGCGCAGAGAGATATCATGCGGATCACATGATGCTTCCCCAACCATATCTTTTTGAGCTCTTATAGGCGAGCCTTATCAAATGACGAGAAAATCGCGGATCTTGCCCACCTTCCTGTCTTCCTGCATACGCCGGTCTTGCTGCGCTCTGAAACAGTAGTGCACCATCAGCTCGTGTCATGGAAGATGGGGGCTCCAGTTTGCTACTACTTTCAACAAAGAAAGCAGTCTCAACTCCTGTCTATGTGCCACATCTAAGCACGGTGTGGATTTGCTAGCTACCTAACCTAGTCACCCGACCCATGCCACCACCTCCAGGTCGAGCGCCGCTCATGCAGGAGACACCGCCACAGTTGCCGCTTGCGGAGACGCGTTCCTGTACCACCCTACCTGGAGTGCTGCTAAACCGATCTTGCTTATTTCCACACATCCACCATCTTTTCTCCACGGCCTCGTGGTCGAGGCGCAATTGCAGTGATGGCTGTGTCAAGCCACAGCTGACGGCCCTCAACGCCGCGGTATCTTACCGTCTGGTATTGTATGAAGCTACTGTACAGCCGCACCTCTTAGCATGGAAGATCTAGTGGAATGATGTGCTAGCCCTTAGTAGCTGATTCTTTTGGCATAGCATTGCTGGAATCTCCTTGCTTATTTCGGTCAACGAAAAAATAACAGTGATAGCTTCCAGCTTGCGTATGCTCCTGCCTTGTACAGTATGACACTTGTAGTCCGGAGTACAAAAGGCCAAGACTTCGCTGCGCATGCAAGATACAGGGATGCCTACGGGGTAGCCGTCTGTGCATAGACGAGCAGGAGCACTGACCAAGTCGGAAAATAAAAGGGACGAGTTTTAAAAGTTTCCTCAAGCCAGCCAGCTTCATATCTTCGGCTGCTGGTGTCTGTCGCCTTGGCGGCCCCCCTGCTCATTCCAGCTGGGATGGTCACCTTGATATTATCATCCACTGACCTTTGGGCGTGCCTTTCATGCTTTGTATCTAGGTCCACAAAACCTTGTGACTTGTAGTACTCAGGAGACCACTGATACGTTGAACAGAGCATTCACTACCTGGTACTAATATGATGAAGCAGATAACGGCGCTGGGGGGGTGCCCCCTGCAACTTTTGCGTGACACTTAACAAAGGAAGAAGAAAAGAAAAAGAAAAGAAAACTGACATTCAATCATTAATTTCTCACAGACATTAAAAATCACAAGGAGTATTGTAGGTGAAGAATTTTCACATCTTATGGCACAGAGTTCATGCATCTTCACATCTTATGGCACAGAGTTCATGCATCCCACATGCAAGCCCATGAAGCTCCGTATCTCCGTGTGAATGAATTGCAGCTAATGCTGAGCTGCGGCACGCGCAGCCGCAATGCGACTGCTGCGTCTGAGCGGCTGTGCCTGCTTCTTTTGTTTCCGACTCGGAGGGGCAGACTCGTCGTCGTCACTCTTGTCGGATTTGTTGTGATTTCCGCGCTTCACGGCCCGGGAAGCGCACCCCTTGCTGCTCTTCTTGCTGTTCTTGTTGCTGCCGTATTTCTTGGTGACTCTGCGCGTCGAGCTTCGAGTTTCATAGCGGCGTGAAGAAGGGGCAGCAGCTTGGCTGGTTCTTGGAGGAAGTTGAGCTGGGGCCTGGCTTGCTGCGTGGCTAGGCTGAAGAGCCTGGGGAGCAGCAGGAGGGGGAGACGGGGCCGCGGCGTGACGGGGGATGTTCCTTAGTTCCTGGTCCTTCTCGGATTCGGGCTCCTTCTTGACGACTTGAGTCAGTTCGTTTTCTTTTTTGCTTTCGTCTTCGTCGAGTTCTTGTTTGACAATCGCGCTGGTCTCAGCAGGACTCTCACGGCTAGGGGGAGGAGGAGTTGGCTGATCACTCTCGATGGAGCGGAGAAGATTGCTCCTCTGCGGAACGAACCAGCGGCGATTGTGGGACATGTACTGGAACCGCTGGCGATTGATGTCCGGCGTCTGCTCGCTCGGGGGTTCGTACACCTCATCCTCATCGGTGTCCCAGTTATTGAAGGGAGGGGGACGAGCGGGACTCGTGGTGCTTTGCGTGACGACCTCCGACTCGGGCGGATCAGGAGACTCTTCAAGTTCGGAGAGACTACGTATCCAGTCGGTGGTGCGCTGCTTGATGGGACGGGGGACTGGGGTCTCTGGCAGATCTCCCGGCTGGCCGAAGGCTTCTTCGGCTGCTTGAAGGAGATTCTCGACGCCACGTCGGATGATGGCCTCTTCATCTTCCTCCTCCTGTTTGGGGGGATCGGCATACTCGATGTGCTTGAACGCAGCAGTGTCTGAGGAGCTAGAATCGCTGGAAGCACCGGACAGCACCCCCTCATCCAAGTTGACCCGTACTGGCCTACTACGCGTAGCAGCCTGCTTAGAAGGGTCATATGGAGAAGGGACACGCGCGAAGCGGTCCTCTATCTGCTCTGTCATATTTGGAAGACGAGCGACCGCGCACAGAGCGCGGAACAGCTCATCCACCTCCAGCCTGCCACCGACACGAGGGTCCTGAGGCATGGTCTCTCGCAGTCTGAAGTACTCTGGGATCATTTCGATGGAATGAAAGAGCACAGATGAGATGGGAGTGGATGGAGACCAAGCTCTTGCCCTAAGATGGAGAGAGAGAGGGACAGTGAGAGACAGAGAGAAGTCGTCAAACGCACAGAAAGAAAACGAGTAAGGCAGTGTGGACAGAAAATGGAGACAGAGCAGGCGGGAGAAGGGAAAACAACGCACGATAACACATCCCAGTCGAAACAGATGGAACTGTTGCCCGGGCACTGGGAGAATTCACCTGAGAGGACTGTGCGGTGAGAGGTTGGAAATGCTACGTTAGGGCTCAGGGAGGGTGTCCGGCGGCCGCCGCTGTCAACAGTATCGGGGTTAGCTCCATCTCTATATGGTTTCACTGGCTAGGGATTGTATGCTCTTCTGATCTGCTTGAGAGAGGCTTATTGATTCCATTCGAAGATCATACTGCAGTTTCCTGTTCCCCCTTTCTCTCAGCACGTGCTTGTCTGATCCCAATGCCAATGAAGATGGGTGTAGAACTGACGTGAAACAGAGATCTGGAGAATTAACCCTCTTTTTTCAAAGGGAAAGCTCACTAGATCCACGAAAGATGCATCCATAAGAGGTCTCTGTCATTTCTACCTGGCAATGAACAGATCTATCCCTTGAGCAGAGTGAGCAGAATCACGTGCTCTACAAGATCTCCTGCTTCTGAAGCTGCTCAACTAACAAATCTCTGGCGTCTGTCAAGGTTCCTTTCATATCGCAAATGAGAATTTAATAGATGCAAAGACAAAGGAAGATGAGCATCATATCAGCAGGCAGAAAGCAAAGAGCAGACCGGATACAAGGGGAGGAAGGGGAGGAAGCACTCCGTTTCTTCTGCAGGATGCTTACGATGGAGACAGTTCCTTTCCCACGCTTGCTTCGAGCTGGATTGTCTCTGAAATCCTGAGCGCCGAGGGATGGGGACGAGCGGGTATGAGGAGCTGTCTGTCTACCAAGGTAGGCATGTAAATATTCTGTGGGAGTTTGGAGTCGAGTGGGAATGGTTTTTCAATACTTTGATTTTTCTGCTATCAACCATCGAGATTGGCATATGTGCATCTTCTTTTGATGCCAATTACTTAGAAGTCAAAAGATGTCGTTATCTGGCTTTAGAAAAAGCCGAGTGAGTGAGATGCGAATATCACTGTGGTCCACATAGGGTTCTGGCAAAAGCAGCACAGTACGTTGCAATCGGAGATCGAAATCGCAGAATCCATTTCTCAGATGATGATATTCAAGACGGTTTGGTAGACGTATCTGAAGATGATTTCCACTGGCTGGGTCCATTAATTCTACTCCAAACGAAGTTTTCCTGGTTCGAACAGAACCAAAACTAAAGTTGAATCCAATCCACACTTTAGGCGCCAACTATGCCCATTGATAGATAGGAAGGTAGTTAAAACAAAATCAAGCCCTTTTTCTTTCGCCAGTTTCCTGACGCTATAAAATATAGAATATAAAATAAATGAGATGAGACGGGATGCCTCACATCATCTAGCATCATAACCCCAGTCTCACTCTCCTTGCAGTCAGTAGATAAATAAATAAATAAAAGAAACGCTTTCCAAGAATGGAAGGTTCCCAGGCATCTTTAAAAACAACCAGGACCATATCGATATTGAATGTTAATTTAATGCAAGTGGGACGGGAGGGGATGGAAGGAAGGGTTGCGCTTTGTGCTTTGTGCTTTGTGCTTTGTTGCTTTGTCCGAATTTGGTTATGGTTACATTACAGTATGTATGTATGTACAGTACGTACAGGCAGTGCGGTACTTACTTTCTGACCTGCCTGCCTACCTAGGTACCTAGGTACCTGGGTACTTGCTTGTGTGTCTGTAGGAGAGGACTGGTCTATGCACTGTACTGTACAGTAGTGTACTGTACATAGAACGCCAAGGGATATCAAGGGGCTGTGCTCTGGTATTACGGTAGAACACACATTTCTGCAGCATGTCCATGTCCAGCTGACCTTTTTTTTTAGTGTGGGAGTCGATGACTCAGGCCGAATGAGCACGTGGGTTTCTTCTTCTTCCTTTGACTGCACCTAATGCTGATGCTGATTCAGACGAAGACAAAGTCCTAAGTACCTACCTAGGTACCTAGCCGTTAGAGTTCACTGTGAAGGAAACTAGAGTACGGCTATTGATGATCGATGATCGATGATCGTTTATGGATGGTAACTAAGACAGTTGAAGGAGCAGACAAGGATTTCGTGGAGATGTTCATTGATCGATTGAACTATCTAGTAAATAGCTAGCTGTTTACATTGTATAGTAGTACGCTTGACCGTAGCCAGCTACGGCCTGCGTACAGTACATGCTAGGTAATAAGGCGATGCTCCTTGTCGTGTGGAACGCAACACAGCCCCCGCTGACTGATTGAACCCCCCGCAAGCTTTGAGACGGTGAGTCATCCCAAGCTGCGAGAAGGCTTCCACGAGGGGCTCGGTGTCAGGGTTGCTGCTCCACGCGAGAGCGATGGACCTGTCTCAGTTTCAAACGTCCCCATGTTCCTGTCCTTGTCACCCCGCATGTTTGTTTCCGAAAACGGTGCTGTAAGTTCGTAGGTGCAGGTCACTTTGTACCACCACCTCGTCTGCGTCCCTGGAAAAAAAAAAAGGGGAATGCTGCTTTTCGGGTTCCCATGGTCCTCGAATGCTAGAACTGCATCACGAGCTGGAGCTGTGTGTTGTATGTACCAGTCACAGACTGTGGGCAGATCGAAGAAGTCTGGGCTCGCGGGGCGAAAGGGGCCGTTTTGAAGGTGCTGTTCTCGCGACGTAGCCTGTGTGATGGTTGGGGCTTCAGATGGTCCCATGGCTCGATTCGGAGATGCCGATAGATGTAGACCGGTATCAGGTGTGAGGATTGCGCCGCATGCTGTATCGTCTCCGGACTTTCACTCAGCGGACACCTCGGCGAGAGTGTCCGGCAGGTAGGTAGACCACGCGTGGCTCATACTCGCGCTCGATGCGATCCATGAAATCGGACTCGTAGAGCGAACCACGGGTGGGAGAGTGACGCGGGTATCGATAGACGACGACTGTATGCCGACGTTTCTTCTCGCGTGGAGCTCGCTCGATGACCGCAGTCTGCACTTCATCCTGAAAACGGACCGTCGGAAGCCGAGGAGGAACAGGGTAGGTAGCGTCGAAGCTGATCACCGGGTGCTCGGCGTTTTCCTTCCTGCGCAGACGGAGGCCGTTCTCGATGGCAAGCAGAAGACCACGCACAGCCTTGCAGGCGTGGGGGATCCTGACCTGGATATACTGATTCAGGTCACGGTCGACAGCCGAGTACGCCTTGCCGTTCAGGCTGTAGAGATACTGAGCAACGTCAATGGCGTACTGATGGCCGCGATCACAGAGCGTGCCACCCTCCTTGTGGACTTGCAGTGGATTGGCGCAACGAGAGCAGCGGCTGGCATGTTCCTCAAACTGGGTCATCACGAATTCCTCGTCGTCTTCGAGCTCCCGTACCGGGACAGGTGGCTCGGAAGTACGCTCGTGGATGGCAGGCATGGTGGATGAACGGGAGAGTGGAATGCGCCTGAAGAGTGATCTCGTCTCGTGACCGACGTCACGTACAGTGGAGGTAGAGTAAGATGTAGTAGTGGTGCGGATGGGCGACACCGTGACTGATGAGTAGCTTCTTCGAGAGACGGGAATTGGGGTAGATCGTTCACGCTCCTTGGGCGAGAGTGCAGTTGCCACTTTCTCTTGTCGAGTAGATCGAGTGGAAAGAGCGGTTGTCGTGAAATGCCAGTATCAGGGACCAACCACAAGACACGTGATATGTCAAGAGATGGTCAGCTCAGAGCCAAAGGAGCTCTGAGAGAAGACAGAATGGTTAGGAATGAATCAGTGGAGAGGGAGGGACGAGTGATGTTTATAATGCGCTTGATGGGAGCAGTGTAAGTGTCCTCCTGGGGGAGAGGAGGGGAGCTTTTTATGTCCATGCCAGATTGACCATATCGGATCGAGAGCTCCATCCACACAGCACCATGCTAGCCATGACGGATGGCAGCCTGGGGTTGCTCAGTCTAAGCGCCACACGCACACACACCACACCCTCTGTAAATGCCTATACGGGGTACTGGACTCCGTACCGTACAAAGCAGACGTCATGGCTGATCCAGTGAGCGTAGGCAGCGAAGAAAGACCACTGCTCCATGAAGATGCTGGTGACCCGAGCATGCACGCGGTCCCACTCTAAGCCTCCTTCTGAGGGAGCTGCAGATCATCGATGACTGGGCCGACGACCCTCTGCCCGATGCAGACGAACATGGGTTGCTGTGGCTGTTGCGTTCTAGCAGTGCCGTTTAGGGCAATGCCTGAGGCTGGAACGCCGGGGAGGGTTGAGACCGGCCTTTCTGCGACGCTTTCTGCCACGGCCGGGTTGCAAACCGCCAAGACGCGCCCGTCTGATTCGCGGGGAGAGGTCAAAGGACGGTCAACACGCGCTGAGCAGCAGAGGATCTGGCGGTGGTGCTCTGGCTGGTCGGCGCCCACCGTGTTGCAGGGTCCAGCGAGCAAGCCTGGACAGGATTGGACCGGAGGAGATGTCATCTGTCAGATGCTAAAAGAAGCACACAATGAATCTTGCAAGAACTTGCCTTGCGGCTCCATCCGTCCATGCAAAGGCGCCGTCCCGCATGGAGCACGGTGGTTGGCGGAAATGCTGTCGAGGGCAGGTCGAGAGCAGGTTGAGTCATCGCCGCCGGCGGATGTGTCACCCGCCTATCCGCACGCACTTCCCTGGCGTTACGCCCACGGGCCCCCGGACGGCCGCCCTAGCCCCCGCCACGTGCGTCCCTGCAGCGGCTGCGCTGCATCCCAACTGCCACGGCCCGCCGGGCGGCTGCTCATCCTTGCATGAACGTCTCTCGTCGCCATCTCTCCGGCAGACAAGCTCCATCCAGACCCATCGTGACCGTTGCCCAGAAATCTCCGTCGTTGAGGTTGATCTCGCATCTGTCTGACCCCTCGTGGGGATCTGCTCTCTTGCTACTCACAGTCGCTCCGCAGGTAATGGCAACAATTGCCGGCGGCTAATGAGACAGTAGGCCGTCTCCCTCTCGAAGTCTTGAGCCTGTCTCTCTTCTTTGTCCTGCAGTCGACCTGCCTTTTGCTAGTTTTGCGGAATCATCGCACAATGTCTTTGTCTCCACGGTCAAGGATACGTACCTCGTTTCTTTCAGAGAGCCCTGTTGCCATCCCGACCGCCAGCCCATGACAATGGCATTCAAGCCTCAGGGCTAAGCTGAGCCCCAGCCCCGATCTCAACGACGCTAGTGGTTTGCACAGCCTCAGCAACTTTGCGCCGCGTGTCATCGCGATTCTGTGGAGCAGCCAGAAGCCTCTGGCATCAGGCTGGCGCCTCCTGTCCCGGAACGGCTTCTAGCGTGGGGATGATGTGCAGATCTTCCGTCTGCCGCCGCAGAAGTTCGTCAATCGTTGCCGCGGATCCATCAGGAGGGCGATCATTCGCGCCCGGATGATCGGGATATCTGCAAGAGTATCGCTACGCGCGCTTCCGCCTTCTGCATCGGCTCGTCTTATCCAACTGCTCTGGCCAAGCTTGCCGTTCACGATACAAGCGATTATTCTCAGCGCTAACGCTCTTTTCTCCGAATATCAATATCTTCCTTGTTCCTCACCAAAAATAGACACTGATTGACTCTTTGTCTTCGAGTTTAGGATTCATTGATGGCCAAAGACTGCTGGATTGCGTGTGTCTCGTGAAACATTGTCGCGCTGCAATGCTCGAGAAAACAGCCTTCGACTGATGCGACCTGTGTCTGCCTGGTCATTTCATTGTTGCTCTCTGCTAAACTTTACAGTGAACTCCAAGGTGCCAAACAGAGAAACACATCGCGTTCCGTTTCCTCGACTTACTACAGAAACAGAACACCAATCAAGGCGTCTGGCCGTTTCATTTGGGTATGCTCGCTCCGATGCTTGAACCCTCTTCACGGCAACGACAACTCCTTGCGATCTGAGCGCACCTTCGGCTTCTAACGACTGGGCCAGGCGGCCATGCATCCCACCTGGCCGTGGTCGAGGTTCCTCCCGCGTCCTCAAGCGCTCTCTTGCTGCTGCGCTGCATTTCAACCCCGACCACAGTCTGAATTCTTCCGAGGCATCTTCCCCTCTTCTTTGTCAGGCTCTTCGACACTTTCCTTGCTACCATCCCTGAGAGTCACATCACAGCGTTACTTTGATAGTGAATACTTCTTCTCTATCCAAGTCAGCCTTGACCAAGGAGGCTGCCCTGCCATTTCCCTCGCATGTTGATCAGCGTGTTCATGATCATTGTTCCTTGCTACCCCTCCAGTTCTCCCTCAGACTAGCTAGGTCTTTGCGCCATCTGTTACTTCGGTTCGTCACACCAGATGTCTATGGGATGCGCTCGATGAGCACCCGCCTCTTTGTTTATGGCGTATATGTCGTCTTCACAGTAGCTGATTTCACCAGCGGCAAGCACGTGTAACAAGCGTTCAAGAATGCAAGTGCCAGCTGACGGACCATCTATATTTGCCTCTTGGCTCGGTGTTGATAGTCGGAAAATATTGCCTGTCACATGCCGTCTTGCTGTTGACTATACTTGTCTTGGCCAGATTGAGATATTCAGGTGACAGTGTACTGTTCCATGTCACATTGATCTACATAGCTTCTGTCGAGGTTACAGATGATGAGATCATGGAAGTTTGTGTCTGTTGGCACAAATAAATATGCGTTATGGAAGATAAGAGAATTCCTGTTCTGTACTTCCGTCTGATTCTCCGAAGCTGTTGCAATGCGACACCAGTATTATATTTATTCTACCCACAGGAAATGCCAAAGATTCATATATTCCATTACTACTTTGTAGTTGGATTGATACTATCCTTTTTGGTTCCTGTAGCATTTTTTCCTGCGGTTTTTGGGAGAGATAAGAGTGCGCTTTTCAATAGTTCATGAGAATACAACATAAGAATGCTGTGGGAAAATTTGAAAAGAGATATTGGACGGCTCGACCCTTGTCTCTTAATTAGTCTTCAAACTTACTGCTTAGGTAGTTTTTTTGTCTGTTTGTCTGTTTGTAGCGCCCCTTGGTCTTCCCCTGAAGGGAGGGTGAAGGTAGAGTGGGCTGAGGGTGTGAGCTTTTTCAGTTTTATTAGGTTTATCTAGAAGTTTTTTTGCCTTGTGCTGGCAATGTTTTTTGTTTTGTGTGTGTGAAGGTGGTTGGGTGCGCATATGGTGGGTTGTAGTCATTGTGAATAGGCTGATAAAAATGGGGTTCTGTGAAACTCGACGCGTCAACAACGCTGATAACGTTGATAGCAAGATTCTGTGTGATATTTGCTTTACAGTTGCGATTAATTTAATCCTTCCGAATTATTCCTGGATGGAGTACTGCTACAGTGGACACTACAGATGGATATGTGCTTGTTGCGAGCGATCCCAGTCTGCTCCAAGAATCTGTAAATGGGGGGAATGGAAAAAGATAATCCAGAACTGTACTATATCCTTTATGTCCGCTGGCGGTTTCCCCCCCCACCCCCCCCAATGCGTCTTGTAGGACACGAGCATGCATAGACATTTAAGATCGTTGGTATTATCTGCCAGAGTAGTTTAATTCATTTTTCTTCCCATGACGCAAAAAAAGCAAGATGGTAATTGGTCAATCCCGTCCTGTTGTCATACAACTCTCGCCTAAAATGAAAAGCACAGAAGACATTAATGTGAGGGCAGTTTTTGGAAGGTTGTGGATGGATAGGCCGAGACAATTGTGGGATGTGCGTCTGTTAGGTATGTGTTTCTGGGTAGAAATATTCGAGTAGAAATATATATACAATTTCTTTGATTCCCTTCTCTTTTCGGTGGTGATCCTAAAGGATAGTAGATAGATTATTCGAGTGACGAAGGTGGTGGTAGCTGTATCGAGGCATGTACTGAATAGCTTTCATTTCGATGGCTCTCACTGAACAATGATGTCGTTTGGATTGCATATCGGACATTTATAGCTTCTATTGAATGCACTGTATCAAAATACGCATGACCCGAGATTATAAACAAGGAAACAAGTCATGCAGCCTCTCATACTGGCTTTCTTCCATAGACAATATACCTTATCGGGTGTCAGTGTCCTTGTTCGGGCCAGGGCAGCAGGTAAGGGGAACGCACATCTTCGTATACGCATGCACCCTGCGGTCCTTAAGCTGGCTCTTAACCAAGGCAAAGTGTGTCTTCGCCTCCTCAGCACTCCAGCCCAAGACCTGCGTGTAGAGCCGCAGCCCATAAGCCTCGACAGCTTCCTGGGCCGCAATCGCTTCCCATCTTCCTAGGTCTTTGAACGTTGGGTCTTTTGGCCATGGACCCAGTGGAAGGAGGTAAACCTTCTCCACAACATCCGTGTACCCGGCATCAATGACCCACTGTTTCAGTCTATCGTAGATGTTTAGTTCCTTTCCTGACTTTTTGCTTGCCTCGTCCAGGGATTTCAAGTATTGCGCATAAGGCGAATCCTCTTTGAGAGAACTGTCGTCGCTCCATGCCCGTATGGCGAATTCTTGGATTTCAAAATAACCTCCGGGTTTTGTGTGCTTGAATGCCCGTCGAAGAAGTCGCGGCCAGTTCTGGACACAGCTGAAGGGAGTGTCAGCGTGATGGCTTGGTGTACATGGAGAGAACATACCCTGCAATAGTCCGTGCGTGGATGAAATCAAAGTGATCAGGCTGGTACATCCAGTGATTTTCAAAGTCCTCCACTAGGAATTCAACGTTTGGCGGAACCCAACGGGGCTGGATCGGGCTGAGGTCATTGCCAACGACATGTGCCTGGGGAAATTTGCTGCAAGAGAATGGAAAATGAGAATCGGGATTTTTGCAACGGAAATATCCAGATCCTACTCTGCAATGTCAAGAGCCCATATTCCAGTTCCTGTACCCAAATCCAAGATATTCCGTGGGTCTTGCACAGGCGCGTTGTGAAGTTCGCCTTTGAGGAGTAGAAGACATCTGGGAAAATGTCAGTGTCGCCCATAAGGAATCCAATCGCTAGAGGATGAGCGCACATATGATGAGTCTATATTACTGTTAGCAGGTAGCTGAAATGTGAAACTTTGGGGTCATACCAAGTCTAGGCGCTCTTGTTCAATCTCATCATTGGGCATCCTGTTCCTGTTAATGATCCTTTCCCTCAACCAGGAGCGCACGGTTTCGATCATACAGATATTTCCCCTTTTTGACACGATATCAGCATGAAATTGTGTTGAATGTCCATCACATCAGATGGGTGCAGCGTGTTTATACCTGACCATAGCTATGGTAGCGACGACCGTTCTCATACACATAGTTTATGACGCTAGAAGCAAGAGAGGTTTTGTCCGAGTCTACACCACTGAGACAACCGTCATCTTCCTGTTGATTAATAGACAATTAGCACTGCACAGTATCTCAAAAAAATACGGCGGCTTCTGCTACCTCGTTATCGTCAACCGGGATGTTGTGGAACATCACAAGCGGTGCCCTTGCATGTCCTACACGCATTGCGGCAGAGGCTGACATATTTTTCCAAAAGAAGATTTGTGCTGTTATGGAGAGACGTAGGAAGAAAGGAAGAGCAGGGAATATGCTCAGAGACTTCGGTTCCTGGCCAGGTACAACGTGTCTGCCCACTCCACACGTGCTAGTGCCGGCGCTAGATCGTTGCCTAGGCCGTCCTTCGCATCGGATGCTGTGCCAATGCATCTTGGAGCGCGGGTAAATCTTTCTGCTTTCCCACCCAATCGACTTTGCGGGTCGTTGATCAACGTCCATTCGGCATATAAGTGCACACGCAGTATTTGACCCAGCGCAGAATTCGTTGCAGGTACACGCCTTGCCTAATTGTTGAAATATACCAGGGGAGAGCCATTAGGTGGGATAGTAGTTTGACAGCCGTGGAGAACACAAGAACTTGGGGAGGACCCTTGTAAACAAGAGGTCAATGCTTTGAAACTAACCAGGATTATATTTGCACGGGGATAAAGTAGATGCAAGGAGTGCTCAATACTAGCTGTCATTGGCTCTGATAAATGACCAAGGGCGGTTTCCAATGCTTTACAGCAGCTCCCGGGTGAAGATGGTACATTCCAAGGGGAAGGTAAATTCTCCCTCCAGGGCTGTGTCAAGTAACAGAGGTGAGATTGGTTCAAAGTCCCTGCACAAACTTCCAGTAGGTTGCCAAAACTTTGTTACACTTAGGGCCTGTCTTGTCTAGCGGCTGGGCGGGTTGCTATTTTATGCCCACATGATTTTGAAGCCATTGAAGGGTAACCAAACATACATACAACATAGTATATAACAGAAAAATCCAAAAGGCAGGGTACTCATGGTCGGGGTTTGGTGCCTTAGCTCCCACAGCGTGGCTTATGCCACACTGGACGAAGTACCTGTATAACAGGAGCGAGAATTTGAATACACATTAGAAAGCTCCTCCTGATTATCCCAGCAATCCAAGATATTTGGAATAAAGGCAATCGTGGTGAGCTCCAGCTACGCCTCTTCCGAAGTCTGCCTGATCTCCGTTCTCCATATTCCACCATCTTTACCTCCAAAGCTCCTCTCAGTGTTGTGACTTACTTTTCCAACAGCATGCGTCCCAAGGGTAACGCCGTTGAAGTTGCTCCAGCTATGGGCGGTCGTGACTCTGTGGATCGCCATGATGGCAGTCTGGGACGCGGAATCCCGGGGTATCTTTCTCAAGCTGGAATCTGATCTCTGGTGGTGCCCATGGACGGGAGGGATATGAAAGATCGGATCGTACCGAAAATATGCTCCGGCGACAAGCTTCGAAAGACATGGAGGAGGACTGGGAGACACGACGCAAGAAAACCCCAAAACATGAGGATACTGACAATCATACGCTGGTTAGGAAAGTCCCTGGAAAAATAGAATGTTGACAGTACAAACAAATATCGTCGTCAGAGGAGACTGCCAACTGTTGCCTTCGAAAACACTAAATCATGGAAAGTCAGCGTACTGTCTTATGCGACAAGAAACTGTGTAGCTTACGTGCTGGTCCTAGAATCTCACCGCAAACGGCCTCACGAGTGATATCGCAAGCAATAGCTCTATGGTCACGTCAGCAGGGAAACATCGGATTCCCCCGGTTGTAGACTTACAGCGTTCCCACCAGAAGAATAGCCTCTGGAAAAAAGTATTTGACCTACCAGTGGTATTGGCATTATCAGTATCGCCACATCGACGGCGACATCAGACGCTGAAAGTGCAACCAAGACGTTGAATGTATCGATGCACTCCTTCTGATATCGCCAAAAGTTTGGAAATTCGCTTCAATCTTTTTGGCGCACCATGAAATCATAGTTATGAAGAATCTAACACCCCATGCCGACACAAGCCTCATGAGAATCCAAGAGGCCATGTCGAAGAACTTTCCGATAAAGATGCGCCGATAGAGAAACAAGATAGAGAGCTTTATACTGGCCAGTGCAACAACCTCCATAAGGTGAAATTGCAGCATCGTCAGTAAGGATGCAGAGACAGAAGGCCGCTATGGATTGACATATATTTTTATTTTGGCATACCCTCCCCAACAAGGAGTGATGAACTATGGGACGCTATCCGACCTTCTCATGGCATTGTGGCCGTGGACAGAGAGTGGGCAGCAAAACGGCAATGGCCCGTCTCGATGTATCTCCCCAGCGATCACAGAAAAGGCCTTTATCTACTAGAAGCCTACCATCAAATACACTGCCTGGTGAGCCTCTCTTTTCAAACACTTTTCTAGTCCCAGCTAACAGGACTCAGCGTATTATCCGTAAGACGTTCTGGGAGGCGGTTGAAAACCGGCGTTCACATACCATCCTGGGCATCATATGGAGCACTGTTTTAATGCCTTACGGCAGGTGAGGATATTACATTGCTGACTTTAGTAGTGTAGAGTGATCTCGATGCTCATTCTTTTGCAGGCGGTGCAATGCAATGCTGACAACACGACACTCTACAGTTTCGGAGACAACACGGCTGGCGGCGGCCAGCTCCATCGCTGTAGGGATTGAGAGGAGCTCCGGGAATTCGCAACCAAGCACACCGCCTGTTATAGGGACACGGTGGAAGATGTCCCGCTTGGGGAGCACTTTGGAGTGATGGATCTATTGGCATTTTGATCATTGCTGGAATGCCGCAAGGGCGGGTCTTAGAAATGCAGTTAGTTCGTGCCGACTCGCTCTCTCCTCTCTCGGATTTCCTGAACAAAGAACTGTACCTGGTCGAAATGTGAGATGACTTACAATAATATCTTCTGCAATGATGTTGCAATCTGACGTGCATCCAACATTTTTTTTTCCCTGCAATCACATAAATTCCTACAGTACTGAGGTACACATTATGTATCGAAGTTTTGAAAGAGGATAATTTTTGACTATCAGGTCTGTAGGACGCGTTCGTGATCACCAGTGTTTGTTATTGGGCACTAACACTTAGTCGATATGATAACCCTGTTTAGAGATCTATATCAATCAGGGATCATCCATGGACCTACGTAGTATCGATACTACTACTAGTAGTAGTTGAACATCATGGACAGTTAGGTTGTGCTTAACAACGTCAACCCCCGACACTATTTCGCGATACGCAAATTTAGCAAACCTGCAAAAGGATTAATCATTGCAGAGGCGGCCTCCAAGTAACTATTTTGCCGCTGGTACTGGTACCTAGCATCAAAGGTCATATATACCTATTACCATGTATTTAAGTCAGTATACTGCTTGTCCAATCACTGGATTTGTTTCTGTGGTCCTAATCGATGTGCTGTAAGCTGCAGATGTGTATGCAGATGCAAACAGCAACTGCTTGCTTGTCACTGACAGGCCATGGCCCATGCTCTGCATTCTGGACTGGATACAGAGCAAGGTCTCTTTGTTCGCCGGGAAATATCGAGCATTAACTATATACTAACAACGAAATGTAGGAGAGAAATAGAAAAAGTACCATAACATCAAGCCACATGGAATGCAGGCAAGGCATTGCATCGACTGTGCCATATCTTTTGACCTGACACCGTCACCCTATAGTCGCATAGATCAGGCTCAAGCATATCTGATCATGTAGGTGGGATCCCGTTGCCTGGGGTCAGCTCCGCCTCCACACTCCGCTTGAACGTAACCTCGACCCCAGATGGTTGCAATCGTCGGCCTGAACTTCGATGTTTGCACCTCAGCTTAGAGATTGATCTGTTACCTGGACTCGTGCTTACGGATTCTACGCATGTACATGTTGGTGCCTATATAGCACTGCGTTGGACGTTGATCTAAGGCCATGATGTCTCTCAAGATAAAAGGAAGAAGTAGTCGGATAATGCCGGAGAGTGTGTACATACCTCAGGTATACCTTCCTATACTGTATGTGTGTCCTCCGGATGTCACTTCTTTTTTTCCCCTCCGTCCATACAGTATTATCGCATATTGCTAGAGGCTATCAGAGACCAAGATATTCTCTCTGCACAGAATTTACCTAATGGACTCGAGACTTCTACAGATGATTGTATGTATGCAGTAAGCACTGTGATACTCTCACACAGTTTCAGACATATACTCTGACCTATATTTATTAAAATCATATGTACATTGTGGGTTTTCATGTTTTACAGTCTCAATGGGTCCGCCAGTGCTTCTCATACAAAGTACCCAGGCGTCTGGCGGTCAGCTTGAACTGAGACGTTATTCCTCCAATAGGCTTCTGGGACAGAAACTGCCATTGGAAAATTAGCACTAGAGCATCTAACGCATAAAAATGCCTGTTCGGAGTCGAGTCAGTCCTTGCATATCGTGACCTATCTACGTACAAGTCACTAGTGGTGAGACAAGCACCTCGGAGCATTATGTACTGTACTGATGTACTGTGAGTGGCAAAGTACACATGAAGGCATACATCCTAGATCCTTGACCTCCTTCTTTCAACATCACGCAGCTCACAGTCAAGGCGGTGTGAATTGTAGATATTCACCGCAATTACACCTACGCAGACAAATCCTGGGGAGTATCCCGTTCAGGAAATAAAGAAAAGAAAGTAGCAATCATGATAGCGAATTTTCGCTCCTCGTTGGCCCCTAACCCAGTTTCTTCAGAAGTACTTGTCTATGTTGTAGACACTGGACTTGCTTTTAGCTTGCTGAAATTTTCCCCGTGATTATTATCCAAGATGGCTATGGCTAAAAAAGAGGCTAAGTGGAATGGCTATAAGGTGAACGTTGACCAGATATAGGATCTTATGATATCACCATTTTCAAAAGCACATTGATAACAAGGGGGGACTGCTCCAGAAGACCTATTCTCAAGACAGAACGCAAATCAAATATATCTTGGCCTGTCTCTTGTTTTATCTTTCCACGGCACCTATATCTATACGGACACACACATACACAGAGCACAAGCAACAATGCAGTTCAAGACCATCCTCAGCTGGCTCACGCTCGCCTGTTACGGATTAGGACGGATTAGGAAGGAGGTCACGTGATGGATCATACATGATCCATTTCCATGATCCATTTCCATGATCCATTTCCATGATCCATTTCCATGATCCATTTCCATGATCCAACTCCATGATCCAACTCTATGATCCTATTCTATGATCCCAGGAACCCAGGAAAACAGCATGTATATAAAGACGCTCCTTTCAGACAAAATCGGACCCTCGTGGTCGACTCACATAGCAACTCGTCATATAGACATTGCTAGTAACACAGGCTTATTCTCACTATTACATTGCTCACCCCCTTGTTTCTTGTCTTCAAGATAAACCAACGGCCCTTTTAGGTCTAGTTATCTAGGCCTGTCGTTACATCTGTCAGTCCGTCAAACACCGGGAACGCTTGATCCTGGCTGACAAGATTGATTTGTTAGGTGACGAGATGCCTATTCCTTGCAGTTCGTGTCTTCTTCTTCAAGCCCGCCGAAAGGATGGGGATCCCGAGATTGTTTGCAAAATGGATCCTGGGTATTCCCGCTGTGGGGAGTGTGTCCGGCGAGGTCTGACTGCTTGTGATGGTAGCGGTCTTTCTGAGGCTGACTGTGAGGTCCTTCACTTTTCCACTTATCCCCTTGCTGATGTGGTTAGTTGATCGGTTAAAGCAAGCCATCGATAAGGCAGAGAAGGAGGAGCAGATGGCTCTTGATTTATTGCAAAAAAGCCTGGGTCGCCTTCAACGAGCCCGCAAACAGCGAGATCTCCTTCGTCGCCGGGGTTCTTTAATGCTCCAGAGGAAGGCAAAGACAGTCGAAGATCTTGAGGAGTTAGAGTGTTTAGAAGCTGAAGCTGAGGGTTCTGAGGGCTCTCATTCTAAAAGGCCACGTCATGGAGGTTCAGATGCCAATCCTTCTTCTTCAAATACCCAGGCAGTGGCTTCCAACTCGGTCATCAGTGTCAGTTCGCCTAATGCCTCAGGTGGAGCTGATTTGTCCGTGGATTTGTCCCGCCTCCCTTTCTGGGATTCTTCCTTGGCCGACCTCTTTTCCTCCGAGGTGGTGGATCCTCTGGCTTCGGGCGATCTGGGTTCCGGAGGTGGAACTCTTTAATGAGATCTTTGCATCCCTCACAATTCTCAGGAGGTTCCCAGGTATTTTCTGAATCATCATATCCTGCCCATTTAATCAGGTATCTAAACTGACCATCCACATATTCACTGTCCAGTATCTTCTCGACTTCGTATTCTTGGTCCGCTTCTGGTTTTTCAGGCAGTATTTCTTCAGTTTCAGTAATGACTGTCGCATGGGTCGGCGCTGGTTCCAACAAAGAGACATGAAAAACAGGATGTATCCACATATTTTCTGGCAATCTGAGTTTATAGTTCACTTTCCCAATCTGTTCTTCAATTTCAAAGGGTCCAATCTTTTTGAAATCCAATTTGTTGCTAGGCCTCTGTGTTTTGATGTTCTTTCTGAGGAGGTATACCTTATCCCCCTTCTTAAATTCAGGCACCTCCTGGTGCCGCTGATTGTAGTACATGGCTGCTCAGTAGGTAATGAATTGGACATCCAGGCTCAGCTGACCTACCTATATCGCCACATGGGACAATGCTGACCAAAAGCCCAACTACTGGGACTGGTCACTAGACTGGGAGGACATCACCAAAGCGCCGATCTGGGACCCCGTCATCGGTTTCGGCGGCAACGGCAACAAGAGCGACGCGGAATCGATCCACGGACACTGCGTGACCGACGGTCCCTTCGCCCGTCTGGAAGTCCTCTACGTCGAACAGATCCCCTATTCTCACCGACTTCGCCCGCGGGGACAACTTTACCCGTTTCAGTCTCGTCATCATGCCTGCGGCTTTGGAGGAGCTCCTAAATATCCCTGACTACGCTATTTTTAACCTGGCCGTGGAGAATGTTCCGCATTTGAGCATCCCTCGTGGTGTCCATGGTGGTTTTGCTACCGTCACTGCGCCGGGAGGTAATCCTTCATCTTCTTCCCTCCTCCTCTTCTTACCTAAGTGGAATCTCTGGAGATTGTGTAACTGACCCAGAACTGGCAAGATCCTGTGTTCTCCCTCCACCACACGCAGCTTGACCGCCTTTGGTGGAAATGGCAACAAATAGAGCCCCAGAAACAATTGACAGAGTATTTGGGAGAGGCTGCATATGTAGATGATTCAAAGGACGCAACTCTAGATGACCTAATAATTCTTGGTGGTCTGGCTCCCGATGTCCGCGTTCGGGATATCATCGACACGGAGTCAGTGCTTCTATGTTATAGGTATTGACCATGATTTGTTTTCTCTTTTTTCCACTCTCTCTGGAAACAAAATCTCAGTGTACACGAAGCAGGCTGACGCACATGAAGGCTAAATACATAGGCGTGGTGAGGCAGCCGGGCTGACTCACTCCGACACAAAATATTCATAAGAGAGTTACTGAATAAATGAAAATAATGAGAGGGAAAATAAAAATAAAAAAGAAACGACGCAAGCAAAAAGTGAGCCCGCGACGTTTTTCGGGTGGTCGACACCGAAAGAGCGGCCCCTGATGTGCATGGCCTTAGTTTTGGCTGAGCCAACAAACTAGGTCACCCGCCACGGATTTTTGGTGCTAGGGAAGAGGTAAAAGTAAATATAACCCAGAATAGGCGGGAGGGCGCCGGGCTGGTTGCGTTGTCTGGGGGAGGAGAGGAGGATTTGGAGGATTTTGGGGGGGGGGGGGGGGGGGGGGGGGGCACCCGAGATGAATGGGAGGAGGATATACATAGCGAGTAGCAAGCCGAAGGGAGAAAACTCACCTGAATATTATTAGTTCGACACCAGAGCCCTTACTATAATTAGTCACTGGCAAATAAACTATTCGTTTATTTAATCAATATCTGTCATCTATATAGAGATATATCTACTCCTGATTTCATTCCCACATCTCACCCCCACACATCCTCCTGCCACTTACTCTTCCTCTTAACGGCCTTGCTCCATTCGCTGACCTCATTCTCCGTCAAACCCTTCACTCTCTTCATGCTCTCACCAACAGCCTTCTCCACCTCTCGAGCCATACCCGCCCTGCCGCAGATATACACATTCGCGCCTTCGTCGATGAGCCTGATCACGTCGTGCTCGAATTCGGCAATCCTATCCTGCACGTACCGCTTCGGCTCACCGTCCAGTCGAGAGAAGGCCGTCACGATGTGCAGTTTACCTCCCAGCGCGGTTTCAAGATCTTTCAGCTCCGCGCGGTAGATAAAGTCCTCGTCGGGACGGCGGCATCCGAAGAACAGGAGCATCTCGCCCACGGGCTTCCCGATGGAATGGAGCTTGTGGCGTTCGGCGATGAACGCGCGGAACGGGGCCAGCCCCGTGCCTGCGGCGACCATTATGAGCGGGCAACTGCTCATCTTGGGTAGTTTGAATTTGCTCCTTCGGAGATGTGCGAAGACTTTCCCGCCCTGTAGGGCGTCTGAGGGTCCAGTGATGCGGTAGGTAAGGCTGTGTGGGTGAGCTCCGCCGTTTTGGAGAGATCGTGAGAGGGCGAGGAGGTAGTTTGATGTGACGCCGTGGATGAATTCTGATGGGTTGTTCGGGAGAGGCGTTGCTGACACGGCCACGGTGATGGACGGTTTGCGCGGAGAGATTGTGCTGCTGGAGGAGATGGAGTAGTAGCGTGGTTGCATGCGTGGAAGGGTTTCCACGATATAGGAAAGGGGCAGCGAAGTCCATGTCTCTGATGGACATGCGAGCTGCAGGAGACGGCCGAGATTGAGCTGAATCTTGCTGATAAAGTCGGCGTAGAACGCCTTGTCTTGACCCAGCTTCAGGAGATAGGACTTTGCTTCTGCTGTTGGAGCGAACTGCGCGAGGCCCAGGATACCGTCTCGGTTGACGGGGGCGCAGATTTCAAGGTAATAGCGGAAGATAGCTTCAACAGTCGTCGGGGTTGGGATTTTGACCTTGACGGCGGGATCGAGGGACTTGGTGCTGATAGGGGTGTCGCGACGAGACGTAAGACCGAGAGCTCGAAGGAGGCGTTCGACCTCAGCGTCGGGGTTTGAAGGCCAGATGGCGAGATGGTCACCCGTTTTGTAGGTAAGTTCTGGATGATCGTTCATGTCGAGCTCCATGTGCAGACAGTATCTGTCTTTGGCGCTGGACAGTTCGCGTGAATCCGAGACGCTCAACGCCTTGACGGGAGAGTACTGGGACGCCACTTTGGGGTGGTCCCTTTGAAGAACCGGCTCCCCGTGGTACAGATCGATTGGCTGCAAGGATTCATCTTCCTGGACGGATAATGTGGGCGTATATTTGATCTCATGTTCCTCAAAGCCGAGCTTTGTCCTGAACATAGTAAAGAGGTTGTCCTTCCAAGCCATGAAATCCTCTTCCGTACCGCCCTCTGCATCATTGGCCTTGCCAACAGGCATGAGAGACGTTGCACCCAATCTGTCAAGCGCTTCGACAACAACATTAACAACCCGGTTATAGTACTTGTAGTTGCTGTTGCCGAGGCCGAACGCAACATACTTGAGGTTCGACAAGGAAACGTCCTGTGCTCTTTCGATCCAATCAAAGAATGTGGCAGTATTATCACTGGGATCACCTTCACCATACGTCGAGAGTATGAAAATCGCAATCTTCGACGCCGGAATGAGGGCAATGGTCTCTGGATCGTAATCCGAGAGATCAGCAGTTATCACCTCCTGGCTAAAACGGACGTGACATTCCCTGGCAAGCCGGTTTGCAAAGCCCTCTGCGGTGCCGGACTGGGAGCCCCAAAAGATGACGATGTCCTTGCCAGATTCTTCTAGCTTTTGTGCGATGCTCCTGGTCTGTCTCTTCCCTTCTGTCGCGGCTCCATCTTTCAATTGCGGTCGTTCATAAAATAGATGACGATTTGGATCCGGTCTGTCCCAGGCGATGCCTCGCGACAGATAGACTGCGACGGCAAGCGTGATGAGGACCAGAGCAACGGCATCTGCGACGTTCGCAGGCTGAAGTATTTTGGAGAGTTCCCGGAGCGTTCCTGGTGACCGCAGGATCAAGAGAGGAAAGAATTCCATCGTGACATGGCAATGGGATCTTTCTGAAACAGCAGATGTATATTATCAAGATGGAAAAATTATTAAAGGCAAAAGACTGAGGATAAATGTGTCTGAGAGGAAGACAGAAGTACCAGAAGGCAACCCTCCAGAAAAGGGTAGAAAAATCCTGAGCAGATCACATGAAGAGAACAACGATCTATACAGATAGAGTACTTCGCACACTACCAGAATCTCCACACTTTCCCCGCATACTACTAAGAAACGCTAGACAACACGCCAAGTCTTGATATTAAAAGCCGAGTTTGATAAAGGACTCTTGCTTGATCAATACCCGACTTCCCCAGATTTTCCCAAACCGGGGCGGTTTGAGTGACAGGGATCCATAACACTCCTCGAGTCTGCAACAACCGGAGGAGACCAAAAATGGAACGTTGCAGAGCATCTTCCGTGAATGTTTCTGGCTGGAGAAGAACCTTGCCATTGAGGAAACATTCTGCGTCTGGCTGTTAAGATAGAATTCTATAAAGTTTATCGGTGAGAGATCAGTATTGAACAGACCTTGTTTCCCGATTGGTGTCTTGATAGTACTGTACCTAAGCCTTGTCTTCCATTACGGGGTGACGTTCAAAGAAAGCACAATTAGGTGCTGATCAACCTAGTGCCAAGTCAGGGGTGAGGAGCGAGGACCGCGAAAATATTTCCCTTTTGAATCAGGCTCAATTCGGGGAAAGTTACTCCGGCTGCGGAGAACCCAGTCCAGTGTCGGTCCCCGCATGGAGTCGAAACGCGGGGATAATTTCCGCATTTGCAATTGACTGGCGGGGGTGGGACTACGATTCCTTGTTTGTGCAGTTTATTTCTTTACCTAGGTACATACCTACTCGAATGAGACTGGGCGATGTTGAAGCCTCCCATACTTGTTGTTGGCTGGTTAATATCTAATTTATTTAATTTTTTTGCCTCTGCTTGGCAAGCGTTGGGGATCTCCCTCTTCTGGACGATATCAAGTTACATGAATGATGAGGTGGTCAATTCGATTGAATGCAGATAGACTAAGTACTGTCTCTAACCAAGGTGGTATATTGTTCGGATGAAATGAAGGATCTCACTTGTGAACCGTAATTTTTGATTACTAGCTAGCCACATGACATATCTAGGATTTACACGTAACGAAATTCATCATAGGGAACCGGAATAGCAGAGACTAGGTATGCCAAGTCTACGCCTCTTGCAACTGCCGCCTCCAAACCTTGACAGGCATCTCGCCCAGGATCAGATTCATCGTCTCGAGCCGCTTGAGCTCCCAGTTCGGATCCGGGAGCGCAAACTCGTACCGATGCACAATCGAGGCCAGCACGACCGTCTGCTCCAGGTAGGAAATGTTCCGGCCGATGCAGCCTCTCGCGCCAGCGGAAAAGGCGATGAAGTACGGCTGCAGCGCCTTGCCCTCCTCCCCGAGCCAGCGCTCGGGGATGAACTTGTCGGCCTGTGGGAAGACTTTTTCGTCGCGGTGCGCGACCAGCGCCGATATGCTGACGGAGGTCCCGCCGGGGATGAACTCTTCCATGATGTACATCCCCTCCGGAGGAACCTCCCGTGGCAGGCCGTGCGACGTGGGCGGGAACAGTCGAAGCGACTCGTCCAGACAGGCGCGGAGATACGGCAGATGCTTGACCTTGTCGTAAGGTGCGACGACCTCATCCGGATCCAGGACGGCGTCGACCTCCTCGCGCAGCTTGCGGAGACTTTCGGGGTTCTTCAGCAGCTGGTACAGCACGTTGGTCATGGCGATGGAGGTCGTCACGCTGCCGGCGTTTATCATGATGTTGACCTCGGCCACGATCTCGCCCCATTCGAGGTTGTTCGGGTTGCCGTTCTTGTCCTCCATCAGGGCCTGGAAGAAGTCGTCCAGCTTCTCGCCGGCCTGGTAGCGCTTGAGGCGTTCGGTGGCCCGTCGCCAGACGATCGCGTCCCAATTGTCGGAGGACTTTTGCATCCGGCCGTAGAATGGGATGACGTTCACGAGCTTGTTCAGGATGGGGTACCAGTCGTAGTTCCAGAGGATCAGGGACTGCTTGCATGCGGTGGGGTACAAGGCCTCCCGGAGGTGGACTTCGTAGGTAGTCCCATCCTTCTTCTGCGCGATACAGAGGTCATCCCCCTTGTCGAGGAAGCCCAGTCGCTCAGAAAGTCCGATGTCTGCGATGGCGTCGAGGGTGAAGAAATTCGTCCAGGCTCGGTAGTCGAGAGTCAGGTCTTTTGGGTCCGGTCTGACCATACCCGGGGCGAGGGGTTCGGTGCAGACCTTGTCAATGTGTCTGATGAGTCGTTCCGTCTTGTCTGCAACCTTGTACTCCCACGTCTCGAGGTTCTTCAAGGCGTAGGCGGATGAAAGGACCTTGCGTTTCCGCGCGTGCTCCGGTTTATCAATCACATCCGCAAGATGGAAATGCGTCCCCGCCGTCAGTTCATAGGACTTATCTTTTGTACACTTGGTGTTGTGACCGTAGATGTCCTTGATTGCCCGCGCATTCCCGAACGAGAGGGTATTGGGTCCGGTTCGAAGGATCGGGTGTTTCTTGTGCAGCTCCACGAGCTTCATGGACCTGAACCCTCCGTGTGCAAGGATCATATATGGGATGTAGGACATGCCCGAGAAAAGGGACATGTTTGGGAACTTGCGGAGGCCTGGTTTGGTTAGCTGATCATAAGGCAGTGCAAGACAGTGTGTGGTACTCAGTACCTTTTGGGTCTCTGATGTATTCCACAAACGGATAAATGAAGAAGTAAAAAAGGAGGAAAACAAGAAGGAGCACTGCATAGGGAATAGCGACAACAGGAAACATTATGGCTATACACTTGTGATCTGAATACCTCAGTCGATGCTCCAAAGATACTTCAAGAATCAAAGAAGGTTGAGATGTTGAACGGGAGACTTGAGGAGTGAAATAAAGTCTGTCTGGGTTATCATGTTTAAATCATCCGAAGCGTGTTCAGATAACAAGTGAAATGGATTATAAGGAGACGGCTTTTCAAGCAGCGTGTGCTGCTTGGAGTGGAGAGCATGACTTCAACCATGCCCTCCAACACAACATACACATGCCACTAAAACTGTAGTGATGCGTATCACATGCTCACTGGCGATCCAGGCCGTTGTCTCCTTGAGAGCTGTTCGTTGCGTTGAATATCCAGATACGGTTCCATCATTGCTGACGTGTTGGGAAGCTATCTGCGCTCGGATACATCGTTGGGCGGGGGCCGTCCCCGTGGGGCGCGGGGGAAACTTCCCCTTCCGGAGCCTCGGGCGGGATCCAGGGACAGCAGCGCGCTTGTCCTGTATAGACAAACAACAAGCTAAGGAACCGGGTAGCAATTCCATGGTCAAGGAACGCGCGGTGCCAGAATCTTCGAATGCAGGGAGTCTTCATTATACTTCTGTTACGTGAGAAGGATTGGTTCAACACGCTTAGATCGATCTGCCCAACCACGCTTTATTGCCTGTTATCGAGAGTTGGAATGTAACCCCGTAAGGAGCCAAGACAACGGTAATCCCTAGTATCTGGGCTGGGATACTGGCTTAGTGAACTAGATTTCAATAACCGAGTTTCTTGCATGAAGAATAGCAGTACCGATATTCAGTCATCGAAGAATTGCGTCAAGCTCGTTGTATAGCCGAGCTCTGAGGAGGAGCATCGATTTAACTCGTTAGACTCAGTCCGGACGCCGCGCCGCGCCGCGTCTGATCTTCTTGGGCGATGGGTCCTGAAAGCAGAAGTTTTCCCCGCAACGCCGTCCCAGGAACACACCCCGGACTTCACCATGCACTCCGCATTATGTGGAGAAAAGGAACAGAAACATGGGGAAAGTCCGGGGACCCCGCGTTCCACGCCTCTGCTCGTGGAGACTTAGCCCGTCTGCTAAGCAAACGAGTGGACGAGATGTTCTCTCCATGCATTGCTCGCCCTGGGCCTTCGGGTGACGACAGATCGGTCATCGAGCTCGTTCACCATCCCCAGATTTGTATTAAATTAGAGCATGTCTCATTGGAACCTGTCGGTTGGAATGTGTCCACTCCCCAGATTATTATCTCCGTCTGTTGATTTAGATATCGATTGATAAGACGTTGCGTTGACCGCATTCAGTCCCGTCGAGCCATTGCATTATCTCTGTGGAGCCTGCATATCGTGTGACCAGAATGACTACCAGCGATTCCAACTCGAAGACATTGAAGACATCCCTGGAGGATGACAAGGGCACAGCTCATCACAATGAAGTGGTAACGCAGGATCACGAGATCGACGACTCGATCGAGACCACGGACAGCGGGAAGACGGTCTGGCTCATAGCCTGTACAGTGTCGATGGGCGGGTTCCTGTTCGGTGGGCGAACAGATGACTATATTGCTGTTTTATATTCTCCGTGTCTAATTGAGTCTCACAGGCTACGACACCGGAGTCATCTCAGCCGTCCTGGTCACGCTCGGAACAGACCTGGGCAAGGCCCTTACGTCGAGCGAGCAGGAACTCATCACCTCGATCACCTCCGGAGGCGCCCTCATCGGCGCCGTCGTCGCGGGCATGACGTCTGACAAGTACGGACGCAAGTTCGGCGTCTACTTCGGCTGTGTGCTGTTCATCGCTGGTGCGGTGATCCAAGCAGCCGCCTACTCCCTCGCCCAGATGACAGTTGGCCGCTTCGTCGTCGGTCTGGGGGCTGGATCTGCGGTTAGTACTAACTATTATTATTATTATTATTATTATTATTATTATTATTATTATTATTATTATTATTATTATTATTATTATTATTATTGTATTTTTAATATACTAGTTTTAAACATATAGGCCATGATCATTCCTCTCTATATCGGGGAGCTCGCTCCTGCCCGCTCACGGGGCAGGCTCATCGTGTTTGATAACCTGTGCGTGGCCGGCGGGCAGCTTGTCTCCTACGCTCTGGGGGCCGCCTTCACGGAGGTCTCCCACGGATGGAGATATATGGTCGGTCTCGGGGCGGCGCCGGCCTTTATGCTGAGTGCGACGCTGCCCTTGTGTCCCGAGTCGCCGCGGCAGCTGATCTCACATAACAAGGTCGACGAGGCCAAGAAGGTGTTGAGGACGATCTTCCCGCACGCGAGCCCCGAGCAGGTTGATTCCAAGGTGCAGTTGGTCCAACGGTCGATCGAAGAGGCCACGCTGTGCGTGGCGGATAAGAGCATCGCGTGGCAGTTTAAGCAGCTTTTCACGGTTCCGGCCAATCTGCGCGCTCTTACTACCGCGTGCGCGGTCATGGCCAGTAAGTCTTCCCTTCTTCTTAGGGACTTCTCATCGATTGACAAATGTACTGTACAGTCTCCCAACTTGGCGGCTTCAACACCCTGATGTACTATTCTTCGACTCTCTTCTCCATGGTCGGCTTCAACAAGCCGGTAGCGGTCTCTATCGTCGTCGGAGGCGCCAATTTCCTATTTGGATTCGTCAACTTCGCGGCCATTGATCGATTCGGTCGACGGGTGGTCCTTCTGATCACCGTTCTCGGAATGGTAAGCGTAGCAACAAAAATCTCCTACTTCAATACTGACAACCGGATCAGTCCCTCTCCCTCGTCGTCGCCGCCATCGCCTTCCACTGGATCCCCATCAGCCACGACCTGTCCGTCCAGACGCGCGAGATCAACTGGGCGGGCATCGTCCTCCTGATCACGATCATCTTCTACGTCGGCTTCTTCGCCGCCGGCGTCGCGCCCATCGCCTGGGTCGGCACCGAGTTCCTGCCCCTCGAGGTCCGCTCCCTCGGCACCATGATGAACACCGTCACCTGCTGGGGGTGCAACATCGTCATCGCGTCAACCTTCCTGTCCATGATGAGGGGGATGACGCCGTCGGGCGCGTTCGGGTTCTACGCGGCCATCTGCTTCCTCGGGTGGGTGTTTGTCGTCTTCTGCTATGCCGAGGTGCATAATATGCCGCTGGAGGCGGTGCGCGAGGTGTATAACCATGGGTTTGGGGTCCGGTATGCGAAGATGGTGCAGAGGAAGATGAGGGAGGCGAGGAGGAAGGAGGAGGCGGCGGAGGCGGGGAAAGTGTAGATGATTAAATCAATCACTATGTTCTCCTCTGGAGAATTTGTCACGCGCCGTCGGGATGTATATATACGTTGAATATGTCCCATGTCGAATACCCATCATGAGATCATGTAAGGCTCAACTACAGTACATAGTAGTCGAGAGCTCTGATGACCAGTCGATCAGTAAAATTCAGCATGGGGAAGATAAAGTACGTACTCTGAATAGAGTATTTATATACAAGACAAGCACTTCGTCGACATCATACTACCTAGACAGACAAAAGATTTTCTCACGTCTCCGCATTACTCAACCCATCCAGCTCCCTCCACTGCTCCTCCAGCGCCTCGACAATCCACGAGGTCCGCCACCCCATCGTCTTCTCGACCCGGACCAGGAAACTGACCGCGCCCTGGCGCTGCAGGGGGTTGCGAAGACAGTAGCCATCTGCGTGGTAACCATCAAGCAAATATCGTGAGATACATTCACCACTAGTCTGGTTCGGGGAGGGGGAAAGGAGTGGAAAACATACAAGCACTCAGAACATGGCACGCTGTGAAATTGGCATTCTCTGTCGCACTGTTGGAGACTGCGAGGCCGGTGACGATTGCGATGTGCGTGGATACGGTCCTCTTTTGTCCGGCGAAAAGGAAGATTAGATGCATGTTTTTTATAGTTTTAGGGTCCAGAAGAAGTGGTTGTGGAGGGTACCAACCTCTTCAATGCGCATGAGTCGCGCGGCTTGGAATCCCGCCGGCGACTGAGGACGCGGCTTGTGTATCGTCATCAGGATGCTTGCTGCGTGGTAGTACTGCAGTCCGACTACTATACTCATTTGTTAGCAGCGGTGACAGCTGGAGGAATAGTTTGGGGGGGGGGTGGGGGGACGCACCCGCAGCGGGAGATATCATCCAGAGTTCCGGAAAAGGTCTGCTTTCCTCCATGCTGGCGTCTCGATAATGAAAAGGCGCGAAGGACGATGGCTTCGAACTGTACCACCTGTCAATACTCTCCTGCAACAGATCCCACGCGTGCATGCCGACGGCGACATCCCGGCGGACGGGATATATCAGCTGCAGCGCTCTCGCGAACAGGAAGATAATCACGTTCGCGTAGGACTCGTTGTCGAAACGGTCGAACACCGACGAGCGCTCGTAGTTGTCCAGGTTCAGCTCGAGCGGCACCCGGTGCACCAGGGACACGTAGATCGCCTGGCGCAGGAAGAGCCAGCTGGCCGCCTCGGCGAGGCCGCCGGACGAGGAGAACTTGGAGACCGTGTTGAGCAGCCTGCTGGATCCGACGATGTGGCATTTCTTGTCGTTTCGGTTGTCGAGTTCCTCGTAGATTCGGAGGATCACGACGGTGGCTAGGAGGTTGTCGTCCCACGTTTCCTCGGGCTGAGAGAGCGCCGAGATCAGGAGTTCGAGGCAGCGGCCGTGGAACGTTGAAGCTTCGACCTCGTCGGTGCTGCCTGATAAGATCGCTTGATGGCGAGAAGACACGGCCAGGACCGCGTAAAGCACCATTGGAACCTCGAGAGCACGTCGAGGAACCTCGGTAGCGAAATGGCAAGCTATGTCGCATACGTCGCACTGTAATAGGTGTTTTCCGTCAGTCGAGAACTGAAATGTTACATTTCCAGGACACCATTCATAATAATGTAGCCTTACCCATGGCGCCAATTTGCTGATGTAGGAGCGAAGCAAGAACGCTTCACGGTGGGAGAGAAGGGAAATATATACCGGCCCTGGGAGATCGAGACTGCTCGCAGTGACCGGTTCATTCGTGACGATGGACGAACGGCTATCAACGGGCGATGATATCGAACAGCTGTCTTGGTTTCTCGGGAACGAAAGCGTTCGATGTCTCTCTACGTCGATTGGAGAAGACAATGCATTGTCTATGGTCATAACGGATCGTCCTTGTGGGGAGGAATCGTTTGGCACATTTTCAACGGTGATTTGCTCTTCTCGTGCAACTGTTGATGGACCGTTGGTCGACAGAACGGGGCCAGTAGATGCCCCGGGGGTAGAAGATATGTCATGCTCTGAACCACAGTCCCCGGTGACAAGATGACCCCAGTGTGTGTCCACATTAGTCGAGTCCAGCTTCCAGTCAGCTGGGCTATCGCATCTCTCAAGAACGAAGCTGACTACAAAGAATCTTATCAGTAAATCCGTCGAGCAATGGGTTGAAAAGAAAGGAGACCAGAAAAGACAATGCTATAGAGACAACAGGAAGGAGAGCAGAGATGCATACGCGGCGTTGAAACCTTCACCCAGACCTGCTGGTCATCCCAGGCAAATTCGAACCTTGACCGACTGGCGCCAGTCGACTGATAGACGTGACGGACGTTCTTGAAGCTGAACCGAGGCTCGAGATCGCACTGCCGGCCAACCTTGGCACATCTGATACATCCCTGAGCCCCGTCGCGGATGACGCACTTGATATGACGATGACGGCAGTTCCTACATCCTTTTCCTATTCTCATGATTCAACGCGCTGAGAACAGGGGGTGGATGAGAAGTCATCTCGGGAAGTTGATGATCCATACGAGCTCGATCAGCTAGATATCGTGTCGTGGGGTCGACGGCTTCTTTAGAGCAGATCTGATTGGGTTATCTCCACTGGAGGTTTCTCCGCAAAAAGAGAGGCAAAAGCCGGGGTAGCCGTCTTATGCCAAGCCAAAGTGCGCGCTCAAGAGTGTTACCGAGGAAATGCGTTCTTTCATGTAGAGGCCCGAAGATAATGCTTAATCCAAATCTGGACCCGACCATGGGGTCGGGGTTTGTCCAAGCAACCCCAAACATGGGAGTGGTTTTCAATTCCCTAATCCGACCCAATTTCTGTTATAATGTCTAGTCCAATGATAATTGATGAAGGACCTTAACAATGATATTCTCCTCGTGCTTGAATCAAGAAACTAGGGATTAAGTAATTAACAGCCGTTAAAATAGATGAGATAACCCAGAATACCCATGAAATTATCAGACTGCGGATAAGCAGAAACGGCTTCGTCTGATAACTCTCTTGCATTTGTGAATGCACCGCTTGTCTAACACCTTTCAAATGACAGAACCGAGCCAGAGGCCCCGTGTACTGGGAAGATTCTCCCGCTTTGGCCATACGGCACGAGTGGACACAGGGAGGGCATCCTTACTTTTACCACTAAGTTTCTAGAATTGTTCTGCATCTATCAGCAGTAAGGCTGGATTATGCTGCGAATAATAGGCGAGCAGTGTTACACGGTGCTTAAACATCGCCCTGGAGGATAACTGACCAATGACTCAGCTAACGCACGACGCAGCTAACTAGCTGCAATGCCTGCAGAGTATCCTGCCATGACTCACCAGCGTCATGTAAATACATATCTCCAGTTACTATGCTTACCTGACTTGGCATCTGCGACGCCAAGTTGCTTCTGCCAAAGCGGATGGGAATGCAGTAGTCGATAACAGTCGATTCATGCATCACAGTCCCAACCTCGCATGGTCAAAATCACGACACAGGCTGGCGATGAATTCGATCGCGTGCCGTTCGAATCGCTCCTGAAGAGGCGTCTCATCTTCACAGAAGCGGTCGAAATTTGTCGAGTCTCGGGAAATCTCAAGGGCGACAGCAAGGGGTCTCCATGACCATGGACCTCCGGGATGTGCGCTACAGCCAACATTGCGGACGTTTGGCGAAAACACTTTGTCCTCGAAGAAAATATGTTAGAGTTGGATTGTACCGTCCTAACACCGGAGGAGGCGTTCAAGACAGCAGACACCTTGATAAATTTGAAGACTGGATGTGCAAGGACCAAAAGACTGGCGAATACATACGGGCCGATCATCTTGTCGAGAATGTTCTGGAGGCCAGATTGAGGGGAGATAAGGAAGCTAGGGGACTCCCTGTTGATGAGAAAGATGCTGGTGATAAAAGCGACTTCAGGAACAGGAAAGGGAAGGACGCAACGCAGCTAAGCTCGATGATGAAGTCGTCCGGGAGTATGAGGAGATTCTTGAAAAGGTATTTATCTGCTCTTCGTATTAAATCGACTATCCACAGTAGCAGCTTCTAACTTTGCGAAACAATGCAAAGGCTGTCGAGACAGCGTTGAATGGTCTTGACCAGTCAGAGCATGAAGCCCTTGCTGACGCGCTCAACAAAGAGGGGATGATTTCAACTAATGTTCCCGCATCACCTCATGGAAAGCTTGACGTGACCAAGTACTTGAATGCCAAACGTGCTCGTGTCGAGAATATCCGAAAGTACACGCCAAATGTCATAGAACCATCCTTTGGCATTAGACGCATGTTTTACTGCCTCCTCGAGCAGTGTACTGGCATCGTCCCAACGATGTTGCCCGCGGTGTAAGAGCATGTTTCTCTTTCCTTAAATATCAGACCGCTCTAAATATTCCAGGTACTGTCTCTGCCGCTTGAGGTAGCACCTACCAAGGTGCTCATCGTTCCTTTATTGAACCACCCCGATTTCACACCGATCGTCCGCAAGGTTTCCCAGCGCCTCCGTAAGGACGGCACCGTGACATTGAGAGAGTGCAACAGCACAAAACAAGTCCGATCATCTGAGACAGAAAACATAGCCGCTGTTAAGAACATAGTTAATGACCAGGAAAACTGGGAGGACATTTGCCAGAGACTGTCTGAAGTTCTAAGCCAGAGTAGTGAGGACTAACGAAGGTGTCCCCATTCTCATCACCTAGCTGTTCACAAATTCAGGTCATTTCAATATCACATTCACAGCCGCGCTAATAGTTAGTTGCAGATGTAGCAGATAGCTAATCGAGATGCTTCTCATGATCCTGACTCAAGAATAGTCCATTGTTTTCCGATAGCACGTGCACTGATCTTGCATTGCAACCAGAGAGGGAATAGTTGTGTATAATTAAACTACCTTTTTCCTTTAAGAGGTGGGAAGAAGATGGCAGCACAGCGATTATCCATTAGCGCAATGGCCCTAAGGGCGCCACAATGAACAGAAATCCTCTCTTCAATAATATAACATAATCGATCACCGAGCGAAACAGATCACCGAGCGAAACACCCCACCAAACTACGCGACGCGCTCATCAACTTCAACCACCAAAATGCCACGCAAAACAGCAGATTCAGCAGTTCATCAAGAGGGCCGTATCTTGCTTGCAATTAAAGCTTTCAATGATGGTCAATTTAAAAGCATACGGGCTGCTGCACAGGCATATAATGTGCCACATTCACCACTCTACAACGGCCTACACGGGCGTACTGCACGTGTAGATGCAATACCAAACAGCAAAAAGCTCACCACCACTGAAGAATCTATGCTTGTCAAATGGATATTATCAATGAACCAACGGGGACTACCACCACGAATCACCATTGTACAAGATATGGCCAGTCTATTACTATCTAGCCGGTCAAATGCACCAGCTACTGTTGGCCAATGTTGGGTCTGAAGATTTATTAATCGCCACCATGAGCTCAAATCCAAATATAGCCACAGATATGATCATCAACGGGCTCTATGTGAGGATCCAAAGCTTATTAAAGAGTGGTTTCAGCGTGTTCTGGAGGCTGTACAAAAATATGGCATCACTGAACAGGATATCTACAACTTTGATGAGACTGGCTTTTCAATGGGCATAATATCAACAGCAAAGATTGTTACTGGCTCTGAATCTAGGGGCCGGCCTAAAGCAATACAACCAGGGAATCAAGAATGGGTGACTGTGATTGAGGCAATCAATGCAGCTGGCTGGGCTCTGCCCCCAATGATCATCTTTGCTGGCAAGAATCACCAATCTAATTGGTATCCAGATCTACCAAAGGGCTGGGCAATTGGGACTAGCAATAATGGATGGACCACTAATGAGCTAGGGATGCTTTGGC